>JAAUYH010014136.1_pt1 | contig 28846 bp, 25 predicted proteins | sample 7278061 | NCBI WGS metagenome assembly JAAUYH01 (sample SAMN14350203, study PRJNA611818) | marine sediment metagenome | isolation source: surface marine sediment (0.6m) | place: French Polynesia: Moorea | collected 2018-08
ATTTTGCGGGTGTACCGAGATTTAGGTTTATCCAACAGTTTTTTAGGGGTTTGGTTAGCCCATACGGGCTATGGCTTGCCCCTGGGGATTTATTTGTTGCGTAACTATATTGGAGCTTTACCCCGAGATCTGATAGAAGCAGCCGAAGTTGATGGGGCATCCCATCTCAAAATTTTCACCAGATTAATCGTCCCTCTCTCGATGCCAGCGATCGCTTCCTTTGCAGTGTTTCAATTTCTCTGGGTCTGGAATGATTTACTGGTGGCTCTGATCTATCTTGGCGGAACTCCTGATGTGGCTCCGGTAACGATCCAACTGACTAATATGGTCGGCTCTCGGGGTCAGGATTGGCATTTACTAACTGCTGGAGCATTTATTACCATGACTGTACCTTTAATGGTATTTTTTGGACTGCAACGCTATTTTGTGCGGGGAATTCTTGCCGGTTCTGTAAAATCTTAAGCACTAAGGGCTTTAACTAAGATTACTAACCAAGCTGACAACTGTATTTTAAGTGAAATTTGTCGTTCTACTAACTTCTCTGAGGCTACTTATGTGGTTAACGCAAATATTCCAAGACATTGCGTTTAAACTCCGTCAGTTTGTCGAGAGATAAGTCTCCTAAAAATAAATAATCTCCTAACAAATAGGCATTGACCTGTTCCGATGCTGCTAAAATTGCGATCGCGATGGGAAGGTCGAAACTCGGGCCTTCTTTCCGTCAATCCGCAGGAGTAAGATTAACGACAATTTTCCTGACCGGAAAAGCAAATCCCGCATTTTATTATTGGTGGCGTATTGTTCACTCATCAGACTATTGAGAGAAGATCCCTTGAGTTCAGGAATAACTTTAGCGTAAGTTTTGTCACGATTGCTCATTTCACCCCATTTACCAGAACTCTACATTGATTGTTAGGGAAAAATCGAATGCCTCTTTTTTCGTTTGCTCAAGAGTCCCCTTCAATTGTCCAACTATTGGAATACTTGGGTTTTTTGGAATATTTAAAGAAAATGCTACCGATAAATTTTTCTGAGATTCTCTAGTGAGACTTAATATAAACTTGTGTTTTTTGATGGGAATTCCTGCTTCTCTCTTAAAAAGAAGACCATTCATATGAGGATCACTAAGCCACTGATGCTTACTCAAGTAAATCTCGGCTTGTTCAAGTTTTGGTTCTCCCTGATCATATTCTTCTTCAATCGTTATTGCTTTTTTCATTTGCTCCCAAGCACGGCGTTCAACTTCAGCACGACCCCTACCATAAGAAGTATCAAGATTACCAGAAAATTTCGTTTTACCATCGGAAGTTTGTATCTCCATTTGTTCCACAGAAACTTTTTTGGCAGCTAAAAGACCACAGAGATTGGCAAAATGAATACACTTAGCTTGTGCAAAACTATATGATGCGTTTAAAGCATCTGCATAGCTTGAAGGATCATAAGGACTTTGAATCAAAATACTTCCTGAATTGAGGAGTCCACTACCCCTAAGTCTTTGAATAAGAGAACTGTCCCCTTTTGCTGAATCATCAAGTAGAGAGACTTGACTATTTAAGAGTAGTTCCCGAGCTGACCTATCTGACTCGGCGTTAATTTGTAATTGATTTAAGTTTTGACGAGAAAGAACCATAATAACTCTACGCTTCTCTGGCTCTTCTGGAAGATAATTATTTATATCCATGTTTTTATCCTTTACTTTATCTCCTATTGTTAACGAATTAACTTCGATATCTTTATCATTAACTTCGATATCTTTACCTTTGATAGAGATATCATCAAGGCGTTGTTCAGGGCAATGAATAACCCTACTTGCATTATTGATGGGGGAGGAACTTGCTTTTGAACAGGCTGGAGAAGTTGTATCTTCAGTAACCAGTTTAGTATTGGTTGGGGTATATATTGCTGGACTGTTTGAGGGATTGTTAGAAGTATAACAACTAGGAGTAAGGGAATCGTTACCGCTAGGACTAGACGGCAAACAAAGACTATTTTTTGGACTCTCTCTTTTTTTTTATTCCAAACAACAGTTAAAGTTGATTTAATATTTTTTAATATATCGTTGTTATTATTGAAAGTTAAATTATTATCAATTGATGAAGCAAATCTTTCAATTTCACTTACCACCTTGTCAATCCAATCTGTTCCTGCTAGTTCATCATCTGGAAATTTCCCATAACTGATAATAGGAGCAATCCTACCAAGGGAATCTTTTTTTCTAGGAATAGTTTCGATGACAAATTCATGATTTTTGTGATAAATAACTATATTTAAACTAGAATCTTTTTCCTTTTCTCCAACTTTTACAATCCTAGAAATGTCGGAAATAAACATTTGCCTTTTCTTTTGCTGAGATGGATCATAATGGTCGAGACGTTGTCCATTTATTTCAATAATATCAGGTGTTTTATTATCGAGAGGTTGAAAAGAATTTGATATTTCAATCATTTTTATTACTTTTACTTAATATACTTAAGAACTAATTTGACAATTTTTTGAGATATAGAAATTTTCAATTGGATGAAGTACTATCGGGCACCTCGATTAATTGCCTTATTGCAAAAATCACTAACGAAATACCAGTTTATTCTCAATAAACATCTGTATTTTTCGAGGTGCCCTATCTAAGTTCTAAAATAAAGAGGACGTAAAGAACAAGGAAAAGTTGATAGTTCAGCGAGATATATGCCTAAAAACTAATTCAAACAATTTTTCTGCACTCTCTTCAGTGAGAAGACTACCTAAAAAAACGCTAATACCGCTTCCCTTTTCATTTATAAGTGGAAAAAGTTTACGAATTTCGTCAGAACCTATCTGACGAGGTATATCTGTTTTTAAGTTATCAACTTGATCGCAGAAATTGCAAATAATCACCAACTTTTTTTTACTTTTAGAGTCATAATTATTACGCCAACCTTGAATTAAATCGAGATCTTGCTCAATACGTTTTTTTGTGTCTCGGTCACCATTTATTAGTAGTTTGGATTGAACTATATAAAATATCCAATTAGACTCTTTAAATAGTATTTCCCACTCTTTATAAAAGGCAGTATCACCACCCACATCACTACTTTTTTTGAGTGAGATATATATCTCATTTTCATTATCACCCATGTAAAAGCGTCGTTCATCAGTTTTTTTTACATATCTAGTCTGATTGTATCCAACACTCAATATGTTTTTTGTGAGGAAATTGATTGAGGTTGTTTTGCCAGTACCTTTATCTCCTAAGAAGGCAAATTTTTTACCATTAATAGAAATCAGAATGTGTTCCCAATTAGATTTTATGGCTACTATTGTGCTTAACACAAAACCAATCAATAAGACCATAGTAGTAATAGGTTCCATAAGCAAGAGTTAAATTCATAAAAATTATCATCGAGTTTGCCAGAACGTTCCAAGCTATATATAGGGATTGAGCGTCATAATTATGCAAGTTCAATGTAGATTGGCTTAATTAAACCGGTCTAGTTTGAAGCCTATAGTTTTTGTAATTGTTTTGGGGAAAGGGAAAAGGTTTTACAGAATCTATACTTTTATTTCAAAACTCCAATTTTGAATGTGGACGCGTTTTAACTTTGATCTTTGCTGGTTTTTCCTTGCTTATGGGTTTTGTGATGACCACAGAGAATGCATTCCATCTGGGTGATTGAACTTTGTGGGCGCTGTTATTTTATCACTGCCATACTTCTTTGATGCCCTACCAACAAGTTGGTACAATTATCCAATAGTTAACAATTCTTAATTCACATAACTAATATTGCTGTAACAAATATGTCAAATATGAGTTCTCGATTAAGTTTTTTCTTCTAAAAGGATATTTATAAAAAACTAAATATTTAATTTTATATGGCAACTTCAAGGTTAAAAACAATCAGAGCTTATTTGCGTCCCCATTGGCAGATCGTATCTTTCGGGATTCTTTCACTACTATTAGTTAATATTGTCAGTGCTTATCTTCCCCTGCTGATTAGTAATAGTATCGATCAACTCAAAACTGGTTTCAGTTTTGCTAAGTTATCGCGTCAGGCAATTACTTTATTATTGCTGGCTTCTCTTATGTGGGGCATAAGAATGCTCTCGCGGATTCTGATCTTTGGCGCTGGGAGAAAGGTTGAGTTCGATCTTAAACAGAAGATATTCCAACACTTGTTAACTCTTGAACCTAGTACAGGTGGGCAGAAGTAATTTACCAGTACAATATTGTTTTTATATCCTTTAAATTTAAAGTTTTCCGTAATTTGCAAGCTGGCTAATTATTTTCACCCACCTGCACTAGTGGACATGGGCGTAAATACAACAACCATTAGAAAAGCTTGAAACCTTTACTATGAAAAACTTTTGACTGTCTTGCCGAGCGTTCCCTTGCGTCTTACGCCGACGCGGGGTCTCGGCGCTTTTGACTTTTGACTTTTGATATGCGGAGCGGTATCCTTTAGGATTTCCGCGCAGCGGCACTAGTAACTCGTTGGATTTTAACTATTACCTTCCTTGTTCCTCAGTTGCCGTTTTTCATCAAGCCATCTTTGTAAAATAATTGCCGCTGCTTGACGATCTATCAGTCCTTTATTGTAGGTTGAAAAACGTTTTTGAGCTTTGAGTTGATTTGTTGCTTCATGGGAGGTCAATCTCTCATCCACATATTCAATGGGTAACTGCAAAGCCTGAGAAATTTTCTTGGCAAACTTTTGTACCTGCTTAGCTTGAAATCCCAAATTGCCACTCATGGAATAGGGTAATCCAATAACTAAAATTTTGACTTCTCTTTCTTCAACAATTGCATGCAACTGTTTGATATCTTCTATCCAAGAACTGCGATTAATAGTGGTAATTCCTGTGGCAATTAATCCAGTCCCATCACATCCTGCTACTCCAACGCGCTTTCTTCCAACATCTAATCCTAAAGCAGATATTTTTTCCTTCATGTACTTGTATGAACACTATTCTTTGGCGATTAATTTTTGGCGACTGTAATTAAAAATAACAGGAATACAAAGCAAGATAACAACAACGATTAATATCAAAATTCCAGCTTGTGTGATCCAACTCACAATTTGCTCTAAAGATAAAATTTGTCCTAGAAAATAGGACAAACTAACAATGGTCAAAGCCCAAACTGTCGCCCCACCAAAGTTATAGATCAAGAACTTTCTGTAGGGCATTCTCGTAATTCCCGCCAAGGGACCAGCAAAGATCCGCAATAAAGTAACAAAACGACCCCAAAATACGGCTTGAGCTGCATTTTTACTATACTTATCCCGTGCTAACTCTAATTTTTCCTCAGAGATTCGGAATATCTTACTAATTTGAATTAAAAACTGCCAGCCGCCAATTTTACCAATCCAATAGCCAAAGTTATCACCAATGATAGCACCAGCGATCGCACTTAGTAAAACGCCCCAAAAACTTAATTCTTTACTGCCAGCGAGGAAACCACCTACTATAGTAATGGTTTCTCCTGGTATGGGAATGCCTGTATTTTCTAAAGCAATCCCGAGGAAAACCGCCCAGTAACCGTACTGGCGAGCAATTTCTTGAGTATTATCTAATGAGAGTAATTCTAGATTCATTAACAACCTTTACAAAGGTTTACCTTTTTTATATCTTGACGCGGATCGGGCATTAGTGTCAACCAATCTAAGCTAGTTTATAATTAAAAATCACTTAACCATTGGCCAGAAGCTATAAGCAGTGACGGGGTAAGGAGGAGTATTTTCCCAGATTTATCTACTTCAGACATAAGATCAAGTGTAATTCCACCCATTCCCGCCCGGCATTACCGGATAATAGCTTTTTTACTCGCACAGGTTCGGAATTAAACTTATGCTCAAAGTTTAAAGCTATTTAAATAAATACTAATGGTTTATCTTTAAAAGGAGCAAATGCGATCGCATCAAAACAGTATAAACTAGCAGGACGACCCGCACCACGGCTTACTTTGACTCCCGTATCGGATAAAAACCCTAACTTTAAAAGTCGCGAGCGAAAATTAGAATAATCGGAAAAGTTTTCGCCCAAGATAGTGCAATATAGTTGATATAGATCATTGAGGGTAAATCTTTCTGGTAGGACATCAAAAGCTATGGGGCTATATTCCAATTTATTGCGTAAACGACGATAGCCATATTCTAAAATCTCATTATGATCGAAGGCTAATTGGGGGACTTCTGGAACTTGATACCAAGCAAGATTACCCGTCGGTTGTGCGATGATTTCGGCTTCTTCATATCTGACTAAAGCAAAATAACTCACCGATAAATATCTCACCCCAAAACTTTCTGGTGCTTCTCGGGGGTCTCTTCCTGGATTGCCAAAAGTATATAATTGCTCTAAATATAAATTATTAACTCTGATTTTTTCCGCTAAGGTTCGATAAGCAGCATCTTGTAGCGATTCTCCTTGACGAACTAAAGTTCCAGGTAAACTCCAACAATTATTAAAAGGTTCTTGTTTTCTTTTACGCAGTAAAACTAATAATCGATTGTATTGGCTGTCAACAGAAAAGATAACGTTATCTACACCGACTTTAAAATCTGCTAAAGATTTTTCTTTAACAGCAATAGATTGTGAATTACTTGCAGAATTTGATTTCATTAATTGAGATATTAATTAGCTAGATAAAATGAAATAAAAAAATAGTGAGTCAAGGCAATCAGTAATAGGCAATAGGTCATTTCCCCACCCATCTCCTTCAACTCCTCTATTACCTGAATTCAATCAAGTCGTGTATTTAACCAATTGTGGCTTCTAGATTTGGATTTGCCAATTCTGAGTTTTTTTCATAGAGATTTTGTTGATTAATATAGGCTGCCACTGCGGGAGTTAAGACTGTGTGATCTCCTTGCAAACGATAAGCGGTAGAAGATGCTTCTGGTGCATTAAGTGTGGCAATAGAAAAGTTTCCTCCAAGATTTTTTAAAGCATCTAAATCGGATTCGAGCATCCCATATCCTGGTCTGGGAACAACCAAAATTTTGACCTGTGAAAGTAATTCTTCGATGTGATACCAACTACTGATTTGAGAAACTAAATCAGACCCAATTACAAAAGTAAATTCTCCATCTTGCCAAATATTACGGGCTTTTTGAATTGTCAATAAACTACGGCGATCGCTTAATTCTTGACATAAACTAATATTATCCTGAGCAGAATCAATTTCCTCAATGGTCAAGTGCAACATTTTACTCCGATTTTCTAGACTTGTATGATGTTCTTTAAAAGGATTATCTGATGCCCAGACGATAACGAGATCATAATGTTCTGACAACCATTTTAATATTGTTTGATGTCCTGCCGTAGGAGGATCAGCGCTTGTTCCGAATAATGCTATCTTGTTCATTGGTAATTAGGTATTAGGTGTTAGGGGTTGGGGGTTGGGGATAAGTCAAAAGTCAAAATCCAAGAGTCAAAAGTCAAAAGTGAACCATCCCTCATTACTAATTACTCATTACTCATTACTTATTTTTCAGGGGGTTAGAGGTTAGAAATCTTCTTTGTTCCTTAAATATTTTTCTACCAATTAATTGAGGATAGCTTGTGACTAATCAGTGGTTTTAGTGGTTTTGTTGGATTTAGTTTCCTAATTTCAGATGGTAGATTCTCAACGGAATCAGCTGTACGTTTACGAATAACATCTATGGTTTCTGGAGAAGAAACCCTGCGACCTTGTTTCATAAATAATTGCAACAAACCTTGTTCTCCTTGTTGAGCATTTTCTGTTGCTAAACCTAATCTGTCTTGCTCTATTAAATTGTTATTTATGGTACGAAAAATTTGTTTTCTTCCTGGATAAGTTTCCTTGCTCCTTGACTTTTTCTTCGTGGGTATACCATCAATTTCTACTAACTTATAAACCCCATTAACAGGATTGCCGGAAACTAATTTTGTGCCCACGCCATAGCCATCTATCGCAGCATTGGCATCTTGTAAGCGAGCAATTTCCCATTCATCTAGATCTCCACTGGCAAAAATTTCTATATTGGGTAAAAGCGATCGCACTTTTTGGGATAATGGGGCTAAATCTCCAGAATCGAGCCTGACACCTGTTACAGTTCTGTCCCCTGCTTGCACCTGTTTACTTAATCTTTCTGCGGCTTCAACAGTATCATAAGTATCAATTAACAAGGTAGCAAAGGGAAAATAACGTGCGAAAGCATCAAAAGCGTCGTCTTCACTTCCCGACAAGGCTTTAAATGCCATCACTAAGGCATGAGCCATTGTGCCGGTCGGTTTTTGCCCTAACTGTAAAGCTGCTAAAACATTAGAAGTGCTATCGAAACCCGCAGCTAAAGCTGCTCTGCTGGCCCAGATTGCTCCTTGGGGACTAAATGCTCTTCTAGTGCCAAATTCTAATAATTTTGCTTGTTTACCAGCAATATCTCTGATTCTGGCTGCTCTAGTCGCGATCGCAGTTTGGTAATTGATCGTATTTAATAAATAGGTTTCGACTATTTGGGCTTGCCATAAAGGTGCTTCAATTCTCACCATGGGCTCATTAGCAAAAATTGCTGTCCCTTCTGGTACTGCGTAAACATCGCCCGTAAATCCTCTTGATTCTAATAAAGACCAGAATTTATCAGGAGCATGGTCAAAAATTCCTGTTTTTTGTAATTCTTCTAGATGTTGGGCAGTGAATTGTAAATTTTCTAAATATTCTATGACTTGCTCTAATCCCATCGCGATTAAATAGCCAAAGTTCTCTGGCAGCTTACGAGCAAAAAGTTCAAAGCTTGCTGGCTTGTCTGCTATTCCTTCCCCTGCGTAGCAAGCCGCCATCGTTAACTCATAGAGATCTGTCAATAAAGCATAATCTCCTGGTGTAATAATAAGTCTGTTTTCTGATAACATATACGGCATAAATTCTAGTTTATTTTAATTATAGTAAATTTTACCATAATTATTTTCTCAGAGTCAAACCTTCTGATCTTAGCCTTCAGTCTTCAAGGGTGAAGTCCTTTTGAAAACCAGGAAAGAAAATCCCCAATATCTTTATGAACAAATCTTTACCAAAAGTTATATGTTTTGATGCAGTCGGAACTCTTGTTGGCGTCAAAGGTAGTGTAGGAGAAATTTATGCCGCGATCGCGTTAAACTATGGAGTGGAAGTAGCACCTCAAGAAATAGATCGAGCTTTTTACCAAAGTTTCGGCACAGCGGAGCCTCTAGCTTTTGGTAACAGTGAGCACCCCACCATTATTCAGCAAGAATTTAATTGGTGGAAAAAAATTTCTATTGCTACTTTTAAAGAAGCAAAAGCTATAGATGATTTCACTGATTTTGATGCTTTTTTTAAGGAACTCTATGTATATTTTGCTACTGAAAAACCCTGGTTTATTTATCCAGAAGTTATCGATGTTTTAGAAAATTGGCAGCAAAAACAAATTCCTTTGGGAATTATCTCGAATTTTGATACTCGTATCTATAAACTGTTGAAATTACTGAACCTAGAAAACTATTTTAGTAGCATTACTATATCTTCGGAAGTAGGGGCTGCCAAACCAGAGCCAAAAATTTTTACTACAGCTTTAGCAAAACATAGTTGCCAACCTGAACAAGCTTGGTATATTGGTGATAGTTTCATCGAAGATTATCAGGTTGCTAAACAAATCGGGATTCAGGCTTTTTGGATTAAAAGAGATCAAACATCAAATCTCAGTAAAAACCAAGTACCGAATTTGAATAGTCTGGGATAAACTTGTGTTGACATTATATTTTTAATATGTGTAATTGATATTAGGGGGGATTTAGCTTTGGATACAGCGAGTCAGCAGCGGATTTTAGGCTATTTCATAGAAGAAGCCAAAGAGCATTTGCAAACTTTAGAACAGGGAATATTAAACCTATCGACATCAGCTCAAGATGCCGAAATGGTTAACGAAATGTTTCGGGCTGCTCATTCCGTTAAAGGCGGTGCGGCAATGTTAGGCTATTCCAGTATTCAAAAAACAGCCCATCGATTGGAAGACTCGTTTAAGATTCTTAAAGATAATCCTGTGAGCGTTGATCAAAAATTAGAATCCTTATTTCTTGCAGGATGCGATCATCTCCAAGATTTAATCGAGCGACTAGAGAATTCTCCTGATTTTAGCGATGAGGATGCGATTGAAACTTTAGAAAGAGCTGAATCGAATTTTGCTGTTTTGCAAAGTTATCTCGAAACATTACTCTCAGATGGCTCTCCTGCCAATTCTCAAGTCTCGAAGGAAACCTCGCCAGAGCCGCCGGTCAACATTGCAGAGAAAGTTACGGAAACTCTCAAGCAAATGTTGCAGTTATTCAAACAAGTCGATAGTTCGGAAAATCGTCAAAAATTACAACAGCTTTGTCAGAGTTTAACCGAATTAGCGCCAGAGCAAGCTAATTGGCAAAAGTTTATCACCATAGCTACTAAAGCCATCAGTAATCGAAAATATCCCTATAAAACAATTGCCCAAATAGTCATTAAAGACATTAAACAAGCTGGTGATAACTTAGATCAAAAGAAAGTAAACGCTATTGTACCTAGTAAGAACTTACAACAGCTTGCTGTCACTGCCCCTGCAACTGCGACTTCAACCGCTGCTCCCCAAAAAGTTGCCCAAATTTCGATTCCCAAAGAGCCTGTAGCTGCGGCAAATGCTCTTAAAAAAGTTTTTAATAGTGACCAGCTATCTCAGATAATCAAAATTCTCTCTAGTTAATCAGAATTTCGATATTTGTGTTTAGAGGTAAAAAACTTGTGTTTAGAGTAAAAAACTATCGGAGAAAGTTAAAAAGGAAATAGTCTTTAACCTTTCTCCTTTATCCCTTATATGAATTTGTAAAATACCTGAGACCAAGAAAATCTTGTAGAGGCGAATGGCTTTTCGGGTTCGACACTTCTGACAAAAGTTGCTCATGGGGGAAACACCAGCCCTCTCGCAAAGACCGCGCTGAATCACCAACGCAAGTAGTCTCACCGTAGCCCCTAAACAACACCTGTCTTATAGCAATTTGAATTAAGAATAGGACAGATAATGCAGGGTTTTGGCAGTGCCAAACCCCTACCTAAATTCTATGCGTCGCCAACATTATTTAATTTGGCATTACTTAAAAACTGAAATCATATTAAACTGCTTCCCTAACTCAATTCTTGATCAAGTCTCTTAAACTTAATTGAGTTAGGTTTTTTGTAGCCTTAAGATGCTACTGAAGCAGCAGAAGCCGAACGTCTTCTTTTTCTTGTGGTACGAATAACTGATGGTTTTTCTGGAGTTTGCATCAAGAAAACAACTAGAGGACGACTCTGCAATTCTCGTCTAATCAATCTTTGCAAAGCTCCTTCTATTTCAACGCGCAGACCTGTCCAATCTACTTCGGGTACATTATCAACTATTGTACTATAGTGACTCCAGCGATCGCTCAATAGTCGCTCTAAAGTTCTGGATATCAATTGTTGTAGTAAAGTTTGTTCAACTCCTGTGACCACTCCTCGCAAATGGACTGCTGGTTCAGCGACTAATTTACCATCCCAACCAATGGCTGTAGCTACGGTAACAACCCCATCTTCTGCTAGTTGTTGTCTTTCTTTCATCACCACATCATGAACGATGCCAGCTCTATCTACTAGTTCGATCCCAGAAGTTACTTGTCCTACAACTTGAATGCTTTCTTGAGTGAGTTCGATGATATCACCGTTATCGATCACAACCATATTTTCCTGGGACATTCCCATGCTTTGAGCCATCTTGCTATGTTTAACTAACATCCGATGTTCGCCATGAACAGGTACAAAGAATTTTGGTCTAGTTAAGCTTAACATCAGTTTATGGTCTTCTTGTGCGCCATGCCCTGAAACATGAATCCCTTGTTGTTTGCCATAAACAACATGAGCGCCCTGCATCATCAAGCGATCAATGGTATTTACTACTGCAATGGTATTGCCAGGAATTGGGTTGGCAGAAAAAACTATGGTATCTCCCGATTGAACTCGAATATGTCGATGTTCTCCTTTTGAGATTCTCGTTAAAGCCGCTAACGGCTCACCTTGGGAACCTGTGGTTAAAATGAGAGTTTTTTCTTCAGGTAAACGATTTAAAGATTTTAAGGGTTCAAATAAATTGTCAGGACATTGGACATAACCTAAATTACGAGCATGGGCAATCACATTTAACATCGAGCGTCCAACTACCACCACTTTCCGTTGTAGCTTCTGGGCAAGTTGCAGAATGATGTTCACCCGATGTACGGAAGAAGCAAAGGTTGTCACCATGATTCTTCCTGGTGCTTGAGCAAAGATGCGTTCTAGATTAGGGGTAACACTACTTTCTGAAGGAGTATGTCCTGGTACTTCGGCATTGGTGGAGTCACTGAGTAGGCATAATACACCTTTTTCCCCATATTCAGCTAATTTTTGCAGGTCGTAATGTTCTCCATCTACCGGAGTATGATCAATTTTAAAATCTCCTGTATGGATAATGACCCCTAAAGGGGTATGAATTGCCACACTAAAGCTATCTGCGATCGAATGGGTATTGCGAATAAACTCGACGGCAAAATGTTTACCTAAACGCACTATTTCCCTGGGAATAACGCTTTTGAGGTTTGTGCGATCGCTGACTCCAGCTTCTTCTAGTTTATCCCGTAACAAAGCCATAGCCAATCTAGGGCCATAAATAACTGGAATATCAAATTGTTTGAGATGATAAGCTATGCCACCGATATGATCTTCGTGACCATGAGTGACAATCATGCCTTTAATCCGATGACTATTTTCTCTTAAATAGGTCATATCAGGCAAAACAATATTGATCCCATGCATTTCATCTGTGGGAAATGCCAACCCAGCATCTAAGAGAATAATTTCGTTGCCATATTCGAACACACAGGTATTTTTGCCAATTTCATGAAGTCCTCCCAGAGGAATAATTTTGATCGCTTGATTATTGCTTGTTTGATTCATGGATTTAGTTGTTATTTGAGTTTTTTCTGTCATTTAAAGGGAAATAATTGTGAATAGTTGCTTACTTTATTTGCTTAAGTAGCTGTTCAAAATAAATTACCTACTGAAGACAGGTAACAGAGGTCTCTCCATTCGTCCCATCAAACGAGACAATTAAATAAAATAACCCTGCGGTTTTGTACTTGCGACGCTCTACCCGAAGGGTTTCCGCTAAGGAAGCAGTGCCGGGATGGAGAGAGTATTTTGCTAAGGTTTTATCTACTTAGACTAAAGAGAGAGTGTAATTAGCCTTATTTCTGCCCCATCTGACTGGCTGGGTAATGCTGACCAAGAGACGCAGACCAAGATCGGCAACAGAGAAGAAAAAAATGTCAATAATTTTACCTAGATCCTTGACTATTTGGTATTTCTATTTGATACATAAAACATACAAAAGATATTTTCTAAACCAACATTTAAATGGGCTAAGATATTACAATCTGAACTTTTCTTTACTAGCTAGGAATTATGACAGTTAGGTTTTACTCGTCGAGGAGCTTCTACCTTTCATTAATACTTAGCTATAGTTAATCTTTGTCATAAAAACTTTAAGCATTTATGGCAATATTTCAATCTCTAAATTCGAGATTTTTAGTCAATATGTTGTGATTTAATTGTTTATTAATATTCAGCTATTTTTGAGAATAAATAGTCTATCCCTATAGCCTTTAGGCTAGTTAGATCTAAAATACAACAGATTTTCCTCCTTTTTTTTAAAGTTTGTGTACAGATAAGCTCTTAATTTTAAATTATTTTTTGATGATTTATGAAACTATTTTTCATTTATGTACTTATATATTTTTAGTAATTATAGCTAATTTAATAAATATTGTATTTTGTACTTAAATTCTGGTTGATCAAAAATTTTAGTTTGATACTTGTTTCGCAAATAAGGCAAGCCAATGACCATTAAATTTACCGAAGCGCAAACAATTAAAGTAAATTTTGTTCTTTGAGTTCTGTTTTCAGTTTTTCTAATAGATCTAATTGTAACGCACAAAGGGGAGAACGCAAACTTCCCACTTGCCAACCTTGTAAATTAAGAGCTGTTTTAACGGGAATTGGATTGGTAGTAGCAAACAGAATTTTAAACAAAGAGAATAATTTTAATTGAATTTCGGTCGCCAATTCATTGTTTCCTGCGTTGAAAGCTTGGATCATTTGCTGCATTTGGTTACCCACAAGATGAGATGCCACGCTGACCACTCCTACTGCTCCTACTGTTAACATGGGTAAGGTTAGAGAATCTTCTCCTGAGTAAATGGCAAACGATGATGGAGTTAAACGACGAATTTGACAAACTTGTTCTAAATCGCCACTAGCCTCTTTAATCGCGATAATATTGTTAATCTCTGACAATTTCGCTACTGTGGTTGCTTCTAGGTTACAACTAGTTCTACTAGGGACATTATAAAGCATAATCGGTAAATCGGGGCAAGCTTTTGCGATCGCTTTAAAATGTTGATAGAGACCTTCTTGGGGTGGTTTATTGTAGTAGGGGACAACTTGTAGAGAGCCATCTAATCCTAGCTTAGCAGCTTTCTGGGTTGCCGCGATCGCTTCTTGAGTGGAGTTAGAACCAGTTCCGGCGATAATTTTACCTTGATTGCCTATGGCTTGTTTGACTACTTGAAACAATTCATATTCTTCTTCCCAGGTTAAGCTAGGAGATTCTCCTGTTGTTCCACAGATAACCAAGCCATCATTGCCATTTTCGATCAAATGTACAGCTAACTTTTCGGCTACCCCATAATTAACGCTACCATCATCAGCAAACGGGGTGACCATTGCTGCCATTACTTTCCCAAAAGGTTCGGTGTTCATGAGCTATCTCTTGAAGTTGGTTCTAAACTGCTGCGGTAAATGCGGTTACTTTCAGCAAATTTTGTTCTAACAATAATTCGGCAATCTGAATCGCATTTAAAGCTGCTCCTTTACGAATTTGATCACCACAAAGCCATAGCTCTAAACTACTGGGATGGGAAATATCTTGACGAATTCGTCCCACTAAAACATCATCTTCTCCTGTAGCATCTATGGGCATGGGGAAGTAGTTTTGCTCCCAATCTTCAACCAATTTTACTCCCTCAGCGGCACTAATAAGTTCTCTAGCTTGCTCAATGGGAAAAGGTCGCTCGAATTCTAGGTTAATTGCTTCAGAATGGGCTCTCAGTACGGGTACCCGAACACAAGTAGCAGTTAGTCTTAATTCGGGAGCATCAAAAATCTTTTTGGTTTCATTAACCATTTTCATTTCTTCTTGGCAATAGCCATTAGAGCCTAGAGGAGAATTGTGAGGAAACAGATTAAATGCCAAAGGATAGGGCAAAATCTCGGGCTGGGGAGTTTCCCCATTAAGAATTGCTTGAGCTTGGGTTGCTACTTCCGCCATCGCTCTAGCACCAGCTCCTGAAGCCGATTGATAAGTTGATACCACGACTCTCTTAATAGGTTGTACTTTGTGGAGTGGATAAATAGCGACTCCCATCAAAATTGTGGTGCAATTGGGATTAGCAATAATTCCTTGGTGATTAGCGGCAGCTTCGGGGTTAATTTCAGGCACAATCAAAGGAACATTCTCATCCATGCGAAAAGCACTAGAGTTATCAATGACAACAGCTCCTGCGGCGACGGCGGCGGCGGCGTATTTCTTGGAAGTAGAGCCCCCAGCCGAAGCGAGTACGATATCAATATCGGTAAAAGATTGCTCGCTGACTGCTTCTACTGTTAATTCTTGATCACGGAATTTGATCTTGCTTCCCGCTGAACGAGGAGAAGCTAATAACTTTAAATTTTTGACAGGAAAACTACGACTTTCCAGTAAAGCTAGCAGTTCTTGTCCTACTGCTCCTGTTGCGCCTAAGATTGCGACATTAATTCCACCAGACAAAGATTTTAACCTCCACAACTGCGATCTTATTACTTGAGCGACAAAGTGCGATCACGATTTGATTGAATAGTAATTAGTAACTTCTCATCATATCAGATAGCTGCTGCAACAAAATTAATCAGATTTCCACCTTAATTTGCGATCGCAATTTTCGTGTTAAGTCTCTATTTATGATGACTCTTGTGATGAGTTCGTCCGTAATGGTAACTCAAATTGCCAACTAGACGCAGTTTAGACCTTGGTTTAATTCTGAATCCTACCTGAAATTTTCCTCATGATGATCTCAATAAACCTTGATTGATTTTTCAGTTAACAGTTAGAAGCTTCTCAGCTTGGCAAGCGATTCTAATAATTAAGCAAAATTTCCCTTGAAGGAGAAAAATTATGAAACGCTTCCTAGTTTCCACCTTATCCGTTCTAGCACTTTCTAACCTAGGCACTGTTGCTCCTGCTTTTGCCGATGAAATAGCTACTGTCAATCGAACTACCTCTAACACTATTAGCGAAATCACACCTTTTAATTTAGTTTCTAGTAGTTATCAAGGTCGCTTCTCTAATCAAGGTATTCCTTCTTATAATGCTTTCTTACAGGCAATTCGCACTAACAGAATTGAAGCTAAGGATTTAGTCCAAACTGCGATTGCAGCGGGTCGACTTTCCGAAGATACTCTCAAGGATACTGAATATCTTAATTCCGTTGATTCTCTTCTCGATAGCTTAGATAAAAACTAATTTCAGATCCGAGAGATATATTAAGCTACACCAATCACCAGTATCTGGGTGAGAAAGTACTGTCCATTTAAGGAAAAAACCACCACACTAACAGGGTAGTTAAGGGCGATCATTAGTTCTCGGATGACGATCTGCAGCTGGCGCTCTTAATCCCCTGCTTTTATAGCAACAATCAATAACGGTAGTTTCCCATAAGGTTTAATCTCCATCTGAGCATTCAGCATAATGATGTTGCACAATAACTTATTTCTCCAGGCAATCGCTAATATAAAAACATTCGTTGCAACATCTGGGGGTTCCCCAGAGGTTAACTCTTATGAAAAACTTATCTTTATCCTTACTCTTATTGACTTCAATATTAGCCCCTAGCATAGCTTTAATTTCTAGAGCTGCGGAAAATCAATCTTATATTAGCCCGAAAGCTAATTTTGTTAAGTCACCCAAATTAGTAGGCTCTCATACTACCTTTAACGGAATTCGAGTCAAACAAGCAATTTACTATTTTAATTTAGAAATACCAGATGATGCTGGGGCCTCATTACAACAAGTATCGTTTGCTCAACGAGAAGGGACAGAACAAATTAAATTTCATCTCGATAAAACCAGGGCTTTTCAAGGTAATCATCGTCGTAAGCAAGAACCAATAACCTTAGCTGATGTTACCCAGGATGATTCCACCAATATGATTAACGTAACTTTTGCTACTCCAATTCAACCTGGAAGCAAAATAACCATTGGTCTCAAACCGAGAAGAAATCCTGACTTTTCAGGTTTTTACTTGTTTGGGGTGACGGCATTTCCTACAGGAGAAGATGCTACAGGATTATATTTGGGTGTAGCTAGATTTTACTTTGAGGACGGAGGTGATAATGGTCTAGAATAACAACGCGATTTCTTATCTCTACACTATATATTTTAATTAAGAGCGATCGCTCCAGGAAAAAAACTATCTTTTGTGCAACTTGCCATCAATATCTTTGTCATTTTTACATCAAAAGTAAATAATTACATAATATTTTCGATTATTTATTACATGTATAATACATGTAATTTAAATTATTTAGAATAATATTAGGAGAAAACTTTATGGGTATTAATGACGGTTTAATTGGTTACTGGCAGTTTGAAAACAATAATACTAATGAAATTTTTGATAGCTCTGGTAATGGAAATAATGGGATATTAATTAATGCTACAAAAGAAGAAGGAAAATCTGGCAACGCCGTCAGCTTGACAGGAAGTGATGATTCCCATGCCAGCATTCCTGCATCAGAGAGCTTGAATAGCTACACGGATCAATTTACGGTTACTGCTTGGGTGTTCCCTACAGTGCCCCCAGATGATTTTAACCCCGTTGTTTCGAGGCAGACCGGTACTCTCGCCCATCCAGATCAATTTTTTCTAGGGTTTGGCCCCCAGGATGGCATTCAGTATAAGTGGCATCTGGCAACAGATACTGGAATGTTAGGCGATATTTATTCTGGCACAGCAGAGTTTGGTCGTTGGATACATTTAGCGGGAACCTATGATGGGCAAATAATGCGGCTTTACGTTGATGGGGTTGAAATTGGCAATCAAGCTATCAGTGGCAATATTCCAGTAGATAATAATCCCGTCACCATTGGTGCAGAAGAGAATGGAGATATTCCTCTAGATGTGTTGGGAGAATTTGAGAGCTTAATTGATGAGGTTCGTATCTATAATCGCGCCCTGACCGCGAGCGAAATTGAAGAGATTAGTCTCGATCAGGATCTGGGGGATTTAGTCTACCGCGAACCCAACGATACTATCGAGTTGGCTAACGAGATTGAACTTGATAGTTCCTCTCCCGTAGTGGTTAATGGGGAAATTGGCGATCATCGAGATCCTTCAATCTCTAATAACGATGTAGATTTATTTGAAGTTGAACTGGAGGCTGGAGAGACTCTAGTTGCTAATATTGATGCCGCACAAATTGGTTCTGAGCTCGACTCTGTCTTGACGATATTTGATATCAACGGTAGCATACTGGCTCAGAACGATAATAACTCTTTTGGTGATGTGATCGAGTCAGACTCATTTTTGACATTTACTGCGCCGCAAAATGGGACTTACTATGTGGGAGTTAGTAGTGCTGATAATTTGGATTACGATCCGACGGTTGAAAATAGCGGTATAGGAAACAGTTCTGGCTCCTATAGCTTAGAACTGGGTATTGATGAGAGTAATGGCATTGTTCTTGATACTCTGATTAATCGCTTCCAAAATCGCGATCGCCCTGGAACCTATTTATTTGCCGGACCAGAGGAAAGCCAAAGTATTCGCGATAAATTTCCCAACTTTATCGCAGAAGGACCAGCATTTAAAGTCGCAACCAAACCAGGAGAGGATTTGATCCGCATGAATCGGTTTCAAAATATTAATGCACCTGGTACTTATCTTTACGCGGGAGAAGCAGAAAGCGAAAGTATTCGTCAGAACTTCCCCAATATGATTGAAGAAGGTGTCGCCTTTTATGTCTATGATGGAGCAGCAAACAAAGGAGTAGATTTTTATCGCTTTCAAAATCGAGATGTACCCGGCACTTATATTTATGTCGGTGGCGAAGAAAGACAGAATATTCTTGAAAATTACCCTAATTTTGTAGAAGAAGGGGTTGCTTATGAAGCCGGGATGTAAAATCACTTTGCGATTAGCTCTTGGCTCTGAGCTGTTTTACTCCCATAGTGGGGATTTAATTGATCTAAGAAGCTGAGAGCTTAGAGCTAAAAACCAGAAGCCAATTTCGCATAACTAAGACACACCAGGCGTATATTGTAGGATAAACCTACACTACTGCGCTTGGAGTGCACAAAATGTTACAGGAATTTTTGTTGAAATTCACCCAATTATTGGTTGCAAAATTACGGCTGATCATTCCTAAACAACATAGAAAGCAGCTGTACTTTGTCTTTAGCGGGCTAATTTGTTTCAGCATTATTATTGCTAATAGCCCTGGAGTTAATGCCCAAAACACATCTACTCCTGAATTACTTGATACAGTAAAACTAGCTCAGACTATTCAAAAAGTAGAGGCTAAATGGGAAAAGGATTACGAAAAATATTTTAAAAGAAAATTTTTTAACTACAATCGTTCGGCAGAGGAAATAGCTCAGCATTTAACTGATATTAGCGAGCAAACCGATATTCAACCTGCAGTAATTTGGGCAATTCCCAAGCCGAAATTTTTGCAACTACTCTTAGTTACTCCCCAGTCGCAGTTAGTGATGAAAGAGATTAGAAGTGCAGACAACATTGCTCTTGATCGCATCGTTAATCAATTTACTAGTGCGATCGCTGATCGTCAATCTACCCGATATTTACCACCAGCCAAACAACTCTACCGATGGATTTTCGCCCCGTTAGAATCCTATTTAGAAGCAGAAAATATCGATACTATATTGCTCTGTACTGGCCCCAAATTGAGATCTTTACCTTTTGCAGCCCTACACGATGGCGAACAATTCGTGATCGAGAAGTACAATTTAGCTCTAATTCCCGCTTTCAATTTATCTGACACAAACTACGAAACTAACGAGCAAGGACAAGAAAATAAGCAAGTTTTAGCAATGGGGGCCTCAGAATTTAAAGATAAACCAGCTTTACCTGGAGTCGCCGTAGAATTAGACATAATTACACCTCAACTCTGGGCTGGTCGTAAAATATTAAACCAAGGCTTTACCATAGAGAATTTACAATCTGCTCATCAGCAAGGAGATTACGAGATTATTCACCTCGCTACCCACTCAGAATTTCGCTCTGGTGCTCCCGATAATTCCTATATTCAATTCAGCGATCGTCCTTTGGGACTAGATCGCTTTGCTACGCTTAATTTAGGTGACCCCCCAGTAGATTTATTAGTACTGAGTTCTTGTGATACAGCTTTAGGGGATAAGGATGCCGAGTTGGGTTTTGCCGGATTAGCGATTCAAACTGGAGCTAAATCTGTTTTAGCTAGTTTATGGCCGATTAACGATACAGGAACAGTAGCTTTAATGAGTGAATTTTATCAAGATCTCAAAAATACTCCGAATAAATCAGAGGCACTCAAACAGGCACAAATCGCTATGCTAGAGGGAAAAGTTTCTTTTGTTGCAGATCAACTTAGAGGTTCGGAAGTATCTATAACATTACCACCAGCCTTAACAAATCTCAATATTGAACAACAAGATTTAGCTCATCCTTTTTTCTGGGCTGGTTTTACCATGATTGGTAATCCCTGGTAAGGAGATGAGGTAGGTGGGTCAGATGGGGAAGTATAGAGAAGATGGGTCAGATAAAGAAGAATATTATGGTGTAATGCTGTAAACTTAGAATAAACATTGAGATAGAACATGCAAAATACTGGTATTTATAAAAATAAAAAACCTCGGTACTACCGAGGCTAAAATTCAGGAGAAATCAATGTTGACGCGAAACACTGAATATGTTAGCAGTTTTATCTTCTAACTGCCATATTTGTTAATAAGTCAAGCTGTTAGTAATAAAAATTTATCTTTAATTGCTAACAACTTACTATTACTTATTTAATTGTAACAAAAAATCTTGACTAAATAACTTTTACTAGTGTAAGATGAAAAGTTTTTTAGTAAAACTAAGATGTCTGGAGTATTTTTACTCAACTACTAATATAAAATTTCCTCTGATATGATCGTGAATTGCTCATCTACCCAGACTAGAGAAATTTCACTTACCGTTGTTTTTTCTAGAGTTACCAACGAAAAATTACGCATTTTTCCCGCATTTTTATTTTTTATCCGAGGAACAGCCGCCGCGTTCAGATAAACTATGCCATCAGAACTAGTATTCACAATGGTTCGTAGGCGATCTTGACGATGACGCAAACGATGATGCATATGTCCAAAGGTTACCAGAGAAATCGACTTTCCTAAAGAGAGAGTTTTATCAATAGCTGCGGTGAAATCAGGATCGCCATGATCGCCACCAAGAGGATTCCAGTCTCTACCACAGGTATCTTCTGGCTGATCTCCCAGACCAAAAGGCCCATTGTGACCAATAAAAATTAGGTGATCATAAAGAGTCTCGTTAGCTGCTGCGACAATTTGAGTGGTAGATTCAACAAAGTCATTGATATTATAGCGATCGCGATAAAATTGATGATTCTTCCATTGAGAACCACCCCAACTAAAAGGACGACTGCCTACTACCGAGATATTATATTGGGGTAAATCTAATTTACTATAGCCAACATGGGCTACGCCTAAGAGATCCAACTGTTGTTGTACCCGATCTTCTTGACTGTGATCATAAGGTGCTTTTTTTCTTCCCCAACCGGAAGCGGTGTACCAAGCATCATGATTTCCCAAGATTACTGCTTTGGGAATCGGTAAGTCGGCAACCAGTCTGATAATTTCCACTGACTCATTACCGAAATCCCCCACAAATAAAGCTAAGTCTACCCCTAGATGTTGTAATGCCAAGTTATCCTCTAGTTCCCAGCGATCGTGCACATCGCCAATAACGGCAATTAATAGTTTGTCTTTGCTCTGTCTCATCTAGATTTACTGTTGTGCTTTATTGGCAATTCTCATTTTAGATGTATTAAGGGAGAAAAACTCATTTTCACGACTTGGCACAATTAAGATAGTAGATGCTGCTGAAGTACATCACTTCTTTGAGGCACAAATTACTACATATGAATCTATAAAATATCTATCAAACAATTCTGATATTGTTTGTTTTTTTCTTGTAAGAAAACTTGCTCCCAGACTAATACAAACAACTTTTGTATTTATATTTATATACTTTATACATATTGCACTATGTAATTAGCTTGGCAATCATATTTTTTTTTAACTACAAGATAACTACAAAATAATAGATTTGTAGCAAAATATACAGAATAAAAACATTAGACAAAATATAAAGATTTTATTAAGAAATACCAGCTACCAGCTTAGATAAGCTGCGATTGTAAGTCTGCTAATCATTAAGAATAAGTTGATTCAAGTTTTTGAAGCTTTGGTTAATAAAAAAAATTAAACTAGATGCGCTGCCACAAAAAGCTCAGAATCAGCATCAACAAACCGCCTATATCTTCGTCTAAAAGGGAGAAACTTAATTAGGGATTTTTACCGACAAGGAATTGGGCAGATTAGCAAGAGCGATCGCATAATTAAATTCCTTAGCTAGTAAAATATTTTATTGACTTTTTGCTTTGAGCTTTTTTTGTAACTTTTGTCAACTATATTAGTTGATAATCAAATTTCCAATATAAAAATTTTTTTTAGTCTCATGCAAGATCCAAACTTACCAATGTTTATTTTGTTTTTGGCAGCCATATATCTAACCATGATTTATACCATACTAAAACTAGCGAAAAGAGATTCTCAAGAAAATTGTTCATCTTTTGTAGACTTCAAAGACAAACAATAGCCGGCATAAGTTACAAGCAAAAACAAGTTCAAGCAAAACAGTAAAGATATGGCTATATTTTTCTTTTGTTTAACAAAATGCTGAATAAATAGCCGAAAAATGATGATTAAAGCTGTAAAAAGGTTCTCTAATCTTGATTTAGACAGACCAATCTTATGATGCTTGTTGGTTAAGAAAAATCAGTTGCAAATTAGTAGAAAGTCATTGTGCAATGATTTGGCATCAAAATTGAATTGTTATCCCCCATTCCCGCCCTGCAGATTTTTGAGGACAAAATTCTAGCGAGCGAACAGGCTGCGTCCTACTCTCGAATGGAATTTCTACGGTAAAGGAATGGGTATTTTGATATCCGTAATTAAAATTAATTAAGTGATAACAGTAGGTTTTTCCCGTTGAGTAAACTGACGAATTAAGGCAATCTCCTCGGCTAGATCGATTAAAGGCTTCAATCCTACTTGAGTATCCACATTATGCTTACTGGCATCAGGCTCATAACTTTCTAGATATACCCGTAGAGTTGCACCCTTAGTGCCAGTGCCAGAAAGACGGAACACAATGCGAGAACCATCAGTAAAACCAATACGAATACCCTGTTTCTGACTGACACTACCATCTACGGGATCGGTATAACTAAAATCATCGGCATAATCTACTGTATAATCACCAAATTGCTTTCCTGGCAGATCCCCAGTCATGCTGCGTAGACGATCCATAAGTTCATTTGCCGGTTCAGAAGCAACTGCTTCGTAATCGTGACGGGAGTAGAAATTGCGTCCATAGGTTTTCCAATGATCTTTGACTATTTCTTCTACAGATTTTTCGGTAACTGCGAGGATATTTAGCCAGAAAAGCACTGCCCATAAACCATCTTTTTCCCGCACATGATTAGAACCCGTACCAAAGCTTTCCTCTCCACAAAGAGTAGCCTTGTCGGCATCTAATAAATTACCGAAGAATTTCCAACCAGTAGGTGTTTCATAGCAATCAATCCCTAACTTCTCGGCAACCCGATCTACCGCCGCACTAGTGGGCATCGATCGCGCTACGCCAGATAAACCATCTTTATAACCAGGAACTAAGGTGGCATTGGCCGTTAAGACAGCTAAACTATCGCTAGGAGTGACAAAAAAGTTATTGCCTAAGATCATATTGCGATCGCCGTCTCCATCGGAAGCAGCACCGAAATCAGGCGCATTGTCGCCGAAAAGAATTTCTACTAAATCATGGGCATAAACTAAATTAGGATCGGGATGACCCCCACCAAAATCTTCTAGAGGAACCCCATTTTGCACTGTGCCTGCGGGGGCACCTAAGCGTTTTTCCATAATATCTTGGGCATAAGGGCCTGTGACCGCATGCATCGAATCAATACAGATTTTGAAATTACCCTGTAATAGTTTGCGGATACTAGCAAAATCGAATAGAGATTCCATTAAACGAGCATAGGGTTCCACAGGGTCGATAACTTCGACTGCCATCTCGCCGATCCGCTTGACCGAAAGCTTATCTAAATCAATATCTTCTGTGTCAAAGATTTTGTAACTATTAATCGTCTTCGATTTGGCAAAGATCGCATTGGTGATTTTCTCAGGTGCCGGGCCACCATTAGTGATATTGTATTTAATTCCGAAGTCGCCGTTAGGACCTCCTGGGTTGTGGCTAGCAGAGAGCACAATACCACCGAAGGCTTTATACTGACGAATAACCGCAGAAGCGGCTGGAGTAGACATGATTCCTCCTTTACCAACCAGAATCCGACCGATTCCGTTGGCTGCTGCCATTTTGAGGATAATTTGAATTGCTTGACGATTGTAAAAGCGACCATCTCCACCCACAACTAGAGTTTGTCCTTGAACGCCTTCTAAGCTATCGAAAATCGACTGGACAAAATTCTCTAGGTAATGGGGTTGTTGAAAGACTGTAACGGATTTTCGCAGTCCCGATGTGCCTGGCTTTTGATCTGAAAAAGGGGTTGTGGTAATAGTTTTTATGCTCATGTTAAATATCCAAAATTTTTCTTTTTCCAGAACTGCATCATCCTAATCTTGTCGCTGTTCACACCAGCATTGAATATTAGGAAATTATTAAAGTTATTTTACTTTGAAGCGGTCAATACTAGAAGCGTCAATAATTACATTGGAAGTGCCACTATTGTAATTAGCATGGGACTTCACGAGCTTGATGACTTCTTTCTTATTAATTAAGTAGCTCAATGAATTGGCTGACAATGAAATTTGTAGAGTTGATGCCCTGTTATCTCGGCTAATGTCTTATTACAAAAAGCAGAAGAAATAGTAGTTCTATATTGATAGCTGTACGAAGTATGATGTTGGTCAGGGTAACATTATATCCTGTAGAAGAAATGGCTTATACATCACTGATAGGTTGGAGTGGAACTAACCAAGGTAGCGTTATGGATAGGTTAAAAGGTTAAGTTAAAATATATTATATTTATTTATGACACTAACTGTGATACATTACTCATAGAGCAAATTAACAATGCTGATTGTCTCCTTAAAACCTTATTTGTAGACAATTTACTATGAATGATGAAGATAATACTGTTTTCAATGCAATTGACAGCCAATTAGAGGTGGAAATTAATGGTTTATACAAAAGCGCAGATGAAACATTTATTACTTTTTTAGCTTCTAGCGTAACATATTTGGTGATTTTCATTGTCATAAGTATTATTCCTCTTCCTGAAAATATAAGTTATTTCGATGAATTTAAACGTATATTAGGGTTTGGTGGCGGCAGAAGTGCTAGTAGCATTTCTCTGGCATCTGGAATTAAGCAAAGGTTAGAGAAAGGAGAAATTAGAGAGTAAGGAGTAGGAAATATTCAACTATTATAACTACATTGCTTCTGTTAGTATATTAAAACTTTTAAATAATACCATTTTGCAGAATTGATTAACTGAATTCTATGTAAATAGACAACAAATTTTAAATTTCTGACACAGGTTGCTTACGAATCCTAAAAATACCAATTTTGATAATATTCCACGGTAAAGCAATAATTTCTCTTACATGCAAATACAAACATTGCCATCTTGATGTTCCTATTCCCATCTTATCGGGAGAGCTACCTTCTGCATAAATGCCCAATAAACGGAAAAGAAGAACTGCTCTAAATATGTGGTAATGATCAGAAACAATTAAGACATTATCCCATTGGTTTTCTTGAATGATGCGCGTACAGTTAATTGCACTTTCTAGAGTTGATTGCGCCTGTTCGTCTAAAATTATTTGATTTTCATGTATACCTTGTTCTAGAGAAATCTGTCGCATGATCTGGGCTTCTGAAGGAGGATACTTTCCAATTCCACCACTTAAAATTAAAGTACTAGCTTTTTGACAATGAATAAGTTCAATTGCATGTAAAATTCGACGATGCAAGGACGGACTCGGAATACTTCCTTTCCATACAGCAGCTCCTAAGACGACTATGACATCTTTTCTATCAGATTGACTCACAATATACTCCGCACGTCTATAAATTGCTTTTTTGTAACTCTGATTTTAGAAACATTTTGAGGAGGATTTATTGCAAAGGGGATTTCGATTATAGCGCTACGCGCTAAGGTTAGGACAAACAAATCTTATAAAAGTAAATAATCATTAGGGCACCTCGAAAAATTCAAATATTATTGAGAATAGCTTTGTAAAATTAATGCTTTCAAGCCTATCTGATTCGCAACAAGGTAATTAATCGAGGTGCCCATTAGCTTTTAAGTCTAATGCAATGTCCTAATCTTTACTGGTACTGCTATAGTTTAGATCCTCTAAAGAAGATTTCGCTGTTCACAAAAGAGAGAAGTTAAAATCAAGTCGGTACCGGGTAAGTATTAATTTCCCAATATTTTGTGCCCACAGGACAAGATGAACCTAAATTACTAATATTCCATTTAATAAAAGCATTATTGTTATTTTGCCAAGTAATCTTAATTGTGCCAACACAGTTACCTGCATTTCCATACAATTCGAAATTTCCTTGTAGAGTATCTCCAGTTCTACAGCCTTCCATTTTGGGAAAAGGAATTGTAATTGTTCCTGTGAATGTTGGTTTATCATAACCAAAAACAGTTTGTACAGAACTGAGTGTGCTAGTTCCAAAACAAATTTGATTTAAGTTAGTAATTCTAGTTAAATTACTCTGAGAACGCCAAATTAAACTTTTTTGACCAGAATCAGTTGGAGTTTTTATCTTAATTTCTGGTTCATCTTGCAGCTCAATTTGGGGTCGCTTTTTTACTAAATTTTGCGGGCTTGACTGAACATCTTGGTTTTCACCTTGAGCAGATTGGGGTAAAGGACTGGTAGGAGGAGGAAAGATTTTATCCCAATTGGCAAGTGCTGCCGCTGCTATTGTTCCTACAAGTCCAATTAGCGCCACGATAACTGTTGTACGCCCATTAGAATCAGCCAAAGCAAGCCTCCTTTAAGCATCATTCTCTTTAATTAGAGGTGTAGTATCTCATTATTTGTTATACCATTTTTATGATTCATAAGGTGTAAATAGTTAATTTAAGATAAAAATTGCTGTAATTTCAACCGAAATTGTTGACGAATTTCAATAATTTTTTCCACTAGCAGAATGTCCGTTGACACTAAATTAATAACCTCGACTCGTTGAACAAACTGCTGAAAAAGTTGATGATCCGCTTGAGTCAGACCTGAAAATGCCAAAAACTTAATTTGGCTAATGACTGAAATTCCTATCCAATCAGCATTTTGCAATAATTGAACCAGTTGAGAATTCCCCTGGAGTAACGCGACAATCGCATTTGTATCCAACAGGTAGCGATTACCACTCATCTCGAAAATTTCTTTGCATTGCGACTGCATCTCCCTTCCAGGTTAATTGACCTACCAAATCAGAGAAATCATATTTGAATTGCGACTTTTCGGACGATGTTACTGGGGTCATAACAATAACAACATTGACTTCAGCATCTGCTAATTGGGTCGGAATACAAAGATTCAAGCAACCAGATTCATCAATTTTCGTGGTAAATTTGAGAACTTCCATTATTCAGTACAGAACCAATAGATTTCTTCCTAGTCTATCTTAGTATGATCTGTTTTTTAGCTGTTGTTTTGATTATAATGCGATCGCCTTTAGTAATTTTGACGGCATACTTAAAAAAAGCGTATTGAAATCAGCAACTGATGAAAACGGGGTGAAATTCTAGCAATTGTCAGAGTCAATCACGAATCACTTCAAAAACTAGGGGTTAAATCTCTCAGTTTCTTCATCTCGGGAGCCTGCGATCAAATTCAGCAGGACAGCGATCTTGATTTTTTAGTTGAGTTCTATTCTCCAGTAGGACTATTCGGTTTATTTAAGGTGCAACATTATTTGAAAGTTACGAAAAAATCGAGATTGATAATTTTTTGTAATTTTCTTTACTAATTTTTTGCAAGTAGTGTGATGACAATAAGATAGGGAAAAAATCTGAAATTATAATTTTAAGGTAATTTTTAAAGTTCCCTTAACTTGTTCGTTACCTTAATAGTTAACAATGGGCTTTACATCATTCTATGACTGGCCCTCACACCTGCTAGATTATATTTGGTACATTATAATTAAGCCAGGGTAAAATACTGGCTTTTTTTATTGGTTAAACATAGATATAGCAATGATATAGCACTCTCATACTGGTAAGGTAGATAAACCCCTTGCTTTTGGGAACAGTGAATAGGTAACCGTAGAGTGTACCTCATGACTCTGAGAAACGCTATATAGCAATCCTAAATCATTTGTGAAAAAGTGCGAGCGTCTCGCTCGCGTGAGCAAGATGGTCGTGCAGAGCACGTGCTTCGCAAGCACACTACTATCGGTTTTCATGA
>JAAUYH010029773.1_pt1 | contig 28845 bp, 25 predicted proteins | sample 7278061 | NCBI WGS metagenome assembly JAAUYH01 (sample SAMN14350203, study PRJNA611818) | marine sediment metagenome | isolation source: surface marine sediment (0.6m) | place: French Polynesia: Moorea | collected 2018-08
ACCTACCAATGTTATAAAGGTGGCCCAGCTAAAGGAGAAGGCATGGCCACCAATGGTTGTCCGTTATATTCCCATCCTGCCCAATTAGAAGACAATAAAGATTGTGTTTTATGTATGACTTGTTTAAAAGCTTGTCCCCATCGTTCAGTAGAATTTAATTTACGTCCTCCCGGCATTGAATTATGGACCAGTCATACTCCTAAAACTTATGAAGTGGCCTTATTATTTTTACTGCTGAATTTGGTCTTTTTACATCATTTACCAGCAATTGAAACTCAACTAAACTTTAATTTTCATCTTGACTTATTTACTCATCATTTCATAGCTGCGATCGCGGTTTTATTCTTACCAATTCTCCTACCTTTGTTGGCTTATTTTTTAATCAACTTAGTTTGTCAATGGCAGAATATTAAGTCTAGGAAATTTATTGAACTTGCCTATGGTTATTTACCTTTAGTATTAGCAGGAAATTTAGCTCATTATTTAGATCTAGGATTAAACGAAGCAGGAAGAATTTTGCCTGTAACTATGGCAACCTTTGGCTTAGCTGGTAATAATTTACCAATATTAATAGCTGATCCTGCGGTAATTACTTTTTTACAAGGAACTAGTTTAGTTTTTGGTGTTTTGTGCTCTGTAATCTTAACTCAAAAAATTGCACGCCAGTCCCTGAAGTTTTTGATACCCCAGCATTTAGTAACTATTATGTTTGCTTGCTTTATGAGAGCAATTATTTAATTTAGCTATAAAAGTTATCAACTCAGATGGCAGCGGACGAAATACAAGCATCTTTAAGATAAGTCATAATTTCCCGATGAATATCGCTATTAACCCGAATACCCCGCTCACCATCTTCAAGGCGAATATCATCTACATAATAATTAAGGGTAAATTGAATATAGGTATGACCTTCATCATGCTTAACCCTTTCCATGCGAATTTCTGGTTCTTGCCATTCACTACGAGCTTGTTTAAAACGTTCCCTTAACCATCTAACTAATCCTTGTACATAGTCATCTAGTCTAGTTTCCTGTTGTTGGGGATAGAGGATTTGGTTGTAGAGTCTGGACACTCGTTTTTTGAGTAAATCAATTTTGCGTTCCCAAATTTCCGGTAAGACATACTGATCCTGATGGACAATATTGGGATCTTCGAGCCAAATTCGATACCATTCCCTTACCAAATTGATTAGGTTATCTGCCTCTGTACTTTCTTCAAGGGTGAACTTAGTCTGAATTTGCAGAGGATTGAGAAAAGGAAGCATAAATTTCGGTTTTTTCGCTGATTCCTCTCGGATTTCTAAGCCAATTAAATCTAATACTTCTTTGAATTCCATTTGAATAGTTTCTATATCTTCAGAATTTAAACCGCCTTTTTCGATAAAACTAAGGGTAAGGGTTAAAGCTTCTAAAGTCTGTTCAATTTCTTCAAGTTTGAAATTAACTTCGTTTTCTGCAGCTAGTCTCGCTTTGCCGTTTTCTTTTTTTTCCACAAAACTATCCGCATACTTATCTTCCGTCCAATTATAGTAGTTATCTATGCGATCTAATTTAATATTAATATTGCCTAAAGTATCTGGATGTGATTGAATAACCTCTTTCATAATTCTTTTAGCTGCTTCAAGATCACAATGGGGGGTTAACTCAATCACGGTAGAGTAATATACTGGCTCAATGGGACGACTTAAGTTAGTAATCTTGTGAGACTGAACCACGCTATTAGGAATATAGACCTCTGTATGACTTTCAAACATATAAACTTGGGTAACACGTACCCCAATTTTCCGCAGAATACCTAAAGCACTTTTACTCCCAGATTCAGCTTCAAAACGCAACACATCGCCGAACTGAAAGGGACTATCAATTAGCAACACAATGCCACTAAAAAAGTTAGCCAAAATATCCTTAACTGCGAAACCGATGACAAAAGTGGCGCCCCCCAAAGTTAACCATATTCCCGTTAAATCAATTCCCAAACAATACTGTACAATTGCCGAACCCCCAATTAAAAAAATAACAATCGGCGTAACACCTTCTAATAATGGGAGCAAGACATCGTCCCACATAGCTTCCGTTTTTTCTGCATATTCTTTGAGATAATAAAGAATAACTTGTTTAAATAGCTGATTTACCCAGTAACTTAGAGCAATGATAATAGTCGCTAAAAGTACATTATCTAGCCAAGCAAAATTTTGATGAAAAGCAAAATTATCAAAAGTGAACTTGAGACAGAACAGAATGAATATCGTTAATGCTGGATAAGCAGACACATTTAAAGTAACGAGGGCAATATCTCTTTCTAGCTTGCGAAAAATAGTTCGGAGAATCCGAAAAATTATTACATATAACCCATAGGTACCAATCGCGGTAATAATAAGCTTGATGAAAATCAGCAAAATATCATTTGAAAAAAAAGGGATCACAGCAAGAATCATCCTACAAACAAATTGGCAAATTAACTGATATTAAATATAGTTATTAAGTACTTAAGCAATTAGATTAAATTTAAATATAGTAATCCTATTTCATTTAAGAGACCTCAGCATTGTTAAAGGAAGCAGAAAGAAAAAACAAAAATTCTCACAATTCATTTTGAATTGCTATGTCTAAAATAGTTAGGTGCTAAAAAATATTGAAATAAGCCACAGCTAATTGTGGCTCGATCTCACTATTAGCTCTCTTTGAAGTTACTCGATCTCTAACTTCAAACTAGGCAAAAATTTCTGTAAATTTTTTAAGGATTTACCCTGCCAAGGCATTTCATTTGATCCTAAAATTACCAATTTGACTCCTTTCTTCTTCCGCAAACCCAAAACAAATTTTGAGAGCATACTGATCCCAGAACTATTGAGAAATTCTAATTTCCTTAAATCCAATGTCATTTGATCTGGTTCGGCGGTAGCAATATTATTTAATAGATTAGCGATGGGTGCATATTCTTTAGGACCACCCAAGCTTAGCAAACCGGCAAAATCAACTTTGCTTGAATCTGAGTCATACTGAACCACATAATCTTTGTCTTTAATTTCTTCAATTGCCATCCTAGTCTTGCTCCTTATCAATTTGAAATTAGCTTAATTGCTCTAAATTTATCCTATACTGTTAATTGAACCATCGTAGTTACGGTATAAGTTTGAGGTTCTGTACTTAGGGTTTCAAAGTTCCAGCCTAGTTTGCCTGAGTAATCATTAATCATGGTCAAAAAACCCAATCCCGAGCCTTCTGAATCGTCTTCTTCCAGACTTTTCTCGACTTGCATAACATATAACTCTTCAGGATCAGAAGCAAGTAGTTTTGTTAAAAAGGTTTGAAATTTAGCTACTCCTTGAGCGGTAACGCTATTTGTTGCATAAAGAACAACTTTGACCTCAGCATCTTCCTTCTTGATATTCTGTAAAAAGTAAATGCCAAATTTGACTTTCAAATTACACTCTAGATCGCTAAATTTCATGGCATTTTCTAGTAACTCGTTAGCAACATAACTAACTGCACTTTTTCTCTCTTTAATTCGGCGATCGCAATCTCGATCATCTTCATCAGTTGGCAAAAAAGCTGAGAAATAATCTGCCACAAATTGAGCGGATAAACGATTGTTTGACCATCGTTGTCTAATAGAACGTTTGGTGGGAGTAAAGGTCATTTCTAGAGAATCGAGTTCGCTGGGCAATTTTTCAATGTAATCTCCGAATATTTTTTGCATAGTTAGTAAAACCTATTAACGTATTTTATTGCCGTTTGAGTACTACTAAAGTAATATCATAAAATACTTTTTTGTTCGCCAATAAATTTTCTCACATCATCAACCACAGCTTGCTTAATTTCTTGAGCAGTAAGCTGCCAATTGTGACTGAAGTTCTTTGAGCACAATTTCCAAGTTTCGTTCCTCTAGGCATAAGTCATTAATCATTTTTCAGTTATGGTTATGATGATGTTTGAGTCCCTGGCATAGCTAACTCCAAAACTCATCCAAATCAATCTCTGCCATCTCTTGCTGCACTTCTTGAAAGTAGCTGCTTTCAGTCAGTGTCGCTACTTCTTCTTTTCGTTTTTTCTGGTCAATTTCAATTTTCAGTTCCTCTAATTGTCGTCTCAATTCATCTTCTCGGCGCTTGCGCTCCGTAATGTCCTGCACAATGCCTTCGTAATACAATACGTTGCCGTTATTATCTTTTACCACACGGGCATCAATTTCAGTCCAAATAATGCTGCCATCTCTGCAATAACAACGGTACTCAAAACCCTTGACCGTATCCTGTTTGGTTAGCAGTTCTTTAAATTCAGTGCGTTTTTCTGGATCGACATAAAGCTGCTCACTAATATTGGTGATGCTTTCAATCATTTCTTGCGGTGAGTCGTAACCATAAATTCTTGCCAGGGCTGGATTGACGCTAATAAAACGACCTTCGGATGAGGATTGGAAGATGCCTTCGAGAGCATTTTCAAAGATGCTGCGATAGTTTTCCTCGGCTATTCTTAAAGCTTCTTCAGCGCGTTTGCGATCGCTAATATCCAGCCCCATTCCCAACAGATACAGCTCGTCATCAATGAGAATACGACGACCCATCACATAGTAGGGAATTTTTTCACCTGTTCTGGTAAAAAGTTGGGTTTCTGCGCTGCTTTCTCCCTCTTGAAATACCATCTCTATCCGCTGGGCAATCATTCCGCGATCTTCTGGAACAATTGTGTCTAGCGCAGTAAGCTCCTGCATATTCTGGGAAGAATAGCCCAAAACTTGCTGTAAGCGCTCGTTCCAGCGCACCAGATTTCCCTGGCGATCATAGAGGTAAAAAACACCTGGGACACTCACAATCAACATATCAGAGAAGGACTTCTCTCGCTGCAATTGCTCCTCCCGTAATTTGATGGTTTGCATGGTTTGAGTAAAGACTCGTGCCAGTCGTCCCAGTTCATCGGTACGGGCAGAGACATCGTTCAGGCTCTGAGGATCGAAGCAATCCTCCTCCACCGCAGCAGCGGCAGCTGTCACTTTGTTGACCTGAGCGATGTAGCCGAGCAGATTCTGATTTTTCTGGAGAATCTCATTTTCGAGATTGGTCGAATGCTCCGTAACTGTTTCCAGCAAGAGTTCGAGTTCCTCGTTGGCTTCATTGGCATCGTCTAGTTGTTTTTGTAGCCTGTCGATCTCGGCTTGTAGGGGGTTACTGTATTGCGGATCTCTAATGTTCATCAACCTCAAATTATAATTTTTTGCTAAAACGTAAACTTCATCCGCATTCAAGTCTTCTAAGGCGAGTCCTTCTAAAAATCGGGAAACATCTAGTTGGAGCTGGCTTAACTGTTTCCGAAGCGGGCTGGCAAGGCTTTCTCTCACATACAGATTCTCGTTGCGCCCCCAGGTGCGGTAAAGCCAGAGGGTACTGAGAACTGCGATCGCTAGATTATAAAGATATTGCCAGGGCAACGGCAGTAGTAAGATGAAGGGACGACCGGCAAATACAAAGAAGAAGTTAAAAACAAAGAAGGTGCAGATTGTAAAAATTCGGTGTTGAATTTGTTCTTGACTGAAAGGTTGCTGCTGCTTTAAAAGGTAAGCTTTGTAAAGCTTTTCCAGTTTCCGTCCCAAGAGATAGCTGCCTATGGTAAACAGACCTAACGTGAGGGGAACTGCTAGCAGCTTGGGAATTTGTATCGGGTGGTTAAACAGGTAAAATCCAGGACTCAGCAGCGTGGCAAGTTGATTTTCTTGATGCGCCCAAGCACCAGAAAAATAGTAATCCCAATTGCCTGCATAAAGGTAATAGTAACAAGCATAACCGATGACTAGTCCCACATAACTGTAGTAGAGCCATCGCTGTTCGGATTTAGTAATGCCATCCCAGTAGGAACGCTCGGCATCAATGTCAATACAAGGACTCTGACAGGCAACACAAGCACTTTGCTCCCTACCATCTGGTTTGACAACACGGCACATCGATTGGGTGATGGTTTGGCTATGGTCTTCGTGAGCCTTACTGTTGAACAGTCCTCTGGGTTCGCCATAGATTTTCTGTACGGGAGCCATCGGACAGAAATACTGACACCAAGATTTTCCTCTGTAAAAGTAGCCTACGGCGATCGCCGCTAAAATAGTACTAATTAAAAAAGTTCCCAATATTAAACGGTTAGAATTGACAAACAAAATCCGACTGCATATGCCTAGATAAAGTAAGCCAAATTGCAAATATGTATGATTACGAGCTAACCAAGAATTTTTAGGAACTTTGGCTAACTCGTAGCGAACTTTTCCTGTTTTTGTATTAACTCGCCGACGCTGTCGCTGCCAGCCTAGAGCTCGCGGAATTTGTGAGAGAAACGACAGCGGACAAATTCGCCGCCAGAGTTCGTGTCCAAAAACCAACAAAATAAAAATGCCAAGGGGAACAATCGCTCCCCAAAATAGGGCTGCTCCCAAGGGGTAAGGTTTTTCTTCTAGGCAGATTCCTTGAACTTGCACGCAGATGTCTGGATGAATCCGCAGGGGACTAAGCTGGTTATGGGGTTGAGTGAACCAAGGAGAGATGGGATCATAAAACAAGGAAAAGATCAGCAGTAACCAGCCGCTAGCGATCGCCCATCGCACTCGGTGCATTGTTTGTTCCGACACTTTGGCAAACATATTCTTGCATTCTCCTTTTACTTATTACCTATTACCTCCGCCTACCAATCATCAACCGATCCCCCCTCAATCCATTCCTGTAAATTCTTTTCTGGTTGAGCAACATTGAATAAGTGCAAACCAAAATCTTTTGACAGGTCCTCGCAAACCTTGATCCCTCTGACACTATTGCCTTTGGCATCAAGCAAGGGAGAAAAAGTACCGATTCCCAACTTACCTGGTGCTACAGCGGCAATCCCACCCCCTACACCGCTTTTGGCAGGCATCCCAATCCGATATGCCCACTCGCCAGAAGCATCATACATGCCGCAGGTCAGCATTACAGTTACGACATCCTGAACATAACGTTCATCGATCGCCCTTTCTTTCGTTACAGGATTAATCCCGCCATTTGCTAGGGTTGCCGATAGCATCGCTAGATCGCGAGCATTCACCATAATCGAGCATTGCTGAAAGTAAAGATCTAGGGTTTCGTCAATTTTTTCGCTCACCATGCCAAAGTTAAGCATTAAATAGGTCATTGCTCGGTTACGATTGCCTGTTGACTTCTCTGACAAAAATACGGGTACATTGATGTCGTGATCCCGTCCCGTATAGCGTTTGAACATTGCTAGCACTCGTTTAAGCCGTTCGGTGCCATTTTTCCCTTTAATTAAATCGGCTGTTGCGATCGCTCCCGCATTGACCATGGGGTTATAGGGACGATTGGTTGCTTCATCCAAGACAATCGAGTTAAACGCTTCCCCAGTCGGCTCGACACTCACCTTACTATTGACATATTCTCGTCCATAATCTTCCAGTGCCAAGCCAAAGATAAATGCCTTGGATATGGATTGAATAGTAAATAACTGATCGCATTCTCCCACCTCAAAAATTTGCCCGTCATTGGTCACCACGCAAATGCCAAACCACTCTGGTTTTGCTAATTCCAGTTCGGGGATGTAGTTGGCAATCGCACCATCGTTGAGGGATTGATATTTTTCGTGTAGATCGTTTAAATAATTTCGAAAGGGTGACGTAACTGCCGTAATAGAACTGGCCAGGGACTGTAAATCTCCGAGATCTGACATTCTGCCTACACCCCCGCAATTTGCTGTGCCACTTTACGGAATTCCTGACTTATGGGATGTTCAGGATATTTCACACAAAACACTCCTTCACTGGCAAGTTGAACTACATCCTCCGACAAGGGAAACACCCCCGCCACCTTTTCACTATAGGTTTCCTCGACTTTCTGTTGAAGGGCATTCAGATTTAGTTTGCTGTGAGCCTTGTTGATTGCCAACAGCATTTTGCGAACTCTCAGTTGTCTTGCCACATCCACTGTGACAGCGGTTCCCTGGTAATCTTGCTTGTCGGGGCGCAAAATTAGCAGCAAGACATGGGAAATGGCGATCGATAAAAAGGTTTCCTTTGACAGTCCTGGATGGGTATCAATGAACAAATAGTCTAACCCAAGTGCCTTGACCAAGCGACGAAACCCATCATTCATCAGCTTGACATCGTAGCCATCTTTTAAAATACGGGCAATATCATCGGCTTTGACGCTAGAAGGAACTAGATAGAGTTTGTCGTTTCCCTCCACACCAATATTGGCACTGAGATCGTAGGCAGCATCTTCGATCGCACATTCCCCCCAGAGGTAATTGTTCAGAGTTTTATGAGTTTGCTCTGGCTCTAGACAGAACAGGTTATGAATACCAGGTGAAGGGACATCTGTATCTATTACACCAACCCGATTACCTTGCAGCGCAACCGTCGTTGCTAAGTTAGCAGTAAAGTTAGACTTTCCTGTGCCACCTCGATAGGAGTGTATCGAAACAACTTTAGGCATATCGTATACTAATCATGCATAAGGATCTTATCAATTAAAGTATCAGATACTAAGTAAAAGTTTTTGATTATCAAAAAAAAATCAATATTTCTTATTCAAGAGTGATTTCATAGTGGATATGGGATGCGATCGCTACAATCAGCTGCCAGAACAAAAGTTAAAAATTACCAGACTAGATTCCTTAAGATTTTACAAGTTTTGACATATTGAGGCTAATGGTAGTCTAAATTCGCAATTCATTTGATTCTGCTCTTTAGTTTCAGTTAATTTATAAAAAAAAGTCTTCAACTTTTATTAATTGAAAATCAGTAATCGATCTTCAAGATTAATTTACAATAATTTGAAAACCAAATAAATTCTAAAGAAAAATATTAATATACTAATCGGTATTTTATTATTTGGTGAATCTTTACTGATATTAAAGTTAGAAATTAAGATTTCTACTTAACAAGAGTACCATTATTTAGATAGTTTTTCTATAAAGATGAATAATAAAGAACTATTAGCACAGAGTATGGCTTTTTTAATGCAGACAACGCCAGAGACTGCTTTGGGGAAACTGCTTGATTTTTGTCTAGCTGCCAAGGTTGATCCTGATAATTCCGGGAAGACCGCCTTAGAGTTTGCGTTGGAACTTCTGGACAATCCTGAAAAACTTGCTCGTTGGACTTCGGATGTAATTGATAGTGATAACGATTTTAGCGTAGATGAAATGATTGCTCTAGAACAAATCCCTGTGAAGAATCCTAAAAACTTTATGAATCAAGTATTTGCAGAGTTAGAAAACTTAGAAAGGCAGCGATCTAAAAATTGAGTTCAGTTTACTGTTGTTTAAGTACAACTAAAGCAATATCATCAAATACTTTTTGCTTCTCAATAAAATAGAATCTAAAAACTAAATTGCATTCGTAAGTTATCAATGTAAATATGAGGATTGTCTTCAAAGTTATAGGGATTAGCAACTAGATAAAAAGCATAGAACAGATGCTAGATTATCAACAAAGCTCTAATTTATACCGCTCCACTCCCGTAAAATAGGTAAAACAAAGCTGATCGGAGAGCGCTGTTCTACGGTAACCCTGACAGTTGTAGTGGTTCCTGGGGAAATTTCTAACTGTGGCCCATCAGAAGATGACCAACTATAGCCACTAAAGGTTGTTGAGTCTGGCTTTAATTGAGCGATCGCTTCTATTTTGCCCCCTGCTTCACCCATCAATTGTTTTACTACTTCAGGATTACCCACCACAGAAGTCGCCCCTTCAGAGGTCACAGGAAAAGGAGAAACCTCCGTAATTGCCCCGACAATTCCCCCATATCTGGTTCTTTTTACTATATCTGGAGTAAGCGAAATCACCATTCCTGGTCGAATTTTCTTGCCATCTTCAACAGCAAAATAAGTAACTCCCATCATCTCCCTGGCTTCTTTGCCGGTTTGCAGGTTACCCAAACGAGTCCCAGGGTTAACATATTGTCCCACCGTGGCAGTTATTTCTACTATGCATCCAGCGTGGGGACTTTTAATAATACTCTTATCTGCTACTTCTTTTTGGAGTCTGGCGATCGCTTGTTTAACTTCCTGAACTTGATTTTGCTCTCTATTATTAGCTTCAAGGTTATCCTGTTCTAGTTGTTTACTAAGGCTATCTAATTTTTCTAACTCAGTACTAATTTGAGTAATATTGTTGAGATTTTCTCGATATCTTTGTTGTAGTTCCGTTTCCTGTAACCGTAACTGTTGCAACTGGGCTTGAGTCTCCGAGATCTGCCGACGACTTTGCCGATATTCTTGTTCTGCTTGTAAAACCCGTTCTTGGGAAATTGCTCCTAATTTTTGCAATTCTTGTTGCTTGGTAAGTCTTTGTTGGAGTATGGGGGTTAATTCTTCTGCATCCTTGAGACTTTGCTGGAGACTGCGGCGTTGTTGAGCAATGCTATTCAACCCATCCTCTTGCAGACGAGGAGTCAATTTTTGAGCAGCTTGCAACTTTTGTTGTAAGCTGGTGCGCTCAGCGGTAATTGTTTCTCTTTCTAACTTAGTTCTTTGTTGCCGTAGTAAAGTAGTTTTTTCTATTTGTTGTGTCAATTGACTTAGTTTATCCCGTTGTTGTTGTAATTGTTGTTTTTTATCTGAAGGATCAATTATGGCTAAGATTTCATCCTTTTCTACGCATTGTCCATCTCTAATGTTTAAAGCTTTTAACTGTCCAGAAATAGAGGATTGTAACTGTACTACCCGACGGGGATTAATCAATACTCCCTTTCCTGTCACTGTGATAGGGATCTTACCAAAGATGCTCCAGAGTATAGCTAATAGTCCAAAAACTACTAATCCGCCTAAAGGTAACCAATCCTTGGGGCTAACAACTTGCATTAATCTATCTAGTTTTTCTGGGGAAGAGAGACGATCTAATGCTTGTTGACGAAAGATTCTACGTTTTTTCTCAGAGCTTTTTTTCTCAGACATTGATTATAAGTACTTAGGAAATCATTTTCCCAATATGTTTTAAAGTACCCAAAACAGTATACAAATCATTTTCACTTTTTAACAGAGAAAATTCATCTGAGAGGGCATACTGTTTAGTTTCTCTTAGTATCAGTTTGAGAAAAATAAAATGACTGCCATTGGTCACCATTCCAAATACAGATTGCTGCTGATTCGGCGTTGCCACCATATAAGATAGAGCTTGAGCAATGCCATTTTTGAGAGAAAAGCCGGCTTGTTTAGATTCTATTACCAGCACCCAAAACTGTTCCTGAATTACGAGCACATCAATCCTTCCTCGCACAATCTTTTCTGTTTCTTCTAGGGCAATTTGTATCGGAACTTCTTCAGTAATACGAAATGGCATGCGATAAAATCCAGCCGCAGTTAACAACGGGGAAAGCACTACCATCTTTACAGCTTCTTCAAATAGGGGATATTTATTTAGGTAAAGAAAGTCCGCCTTTACTTGATCGAGAGACTGTTTTTCTCGATCGGAAATTTCTGGTAGATTGGCTTGCCATTCAGGAAAGAACTGTTCGTCTTCCGTCTGTTGTAAATTAAACTTGGTTTCTACCTCATTAAGCGTCAGTTCATTAGCTGAAATTACTTGTACCATCAGGGTTTGTATCCCTATAAACTAAACACTATTTAAGAATAGCATTTCATAGCAGATTACATAGTTGAAACGGGGAGCGTTTTCGCTTTGTGGTTGAGAATACGCGATCGCCAATTAATTAATGATATTAAAAGCTAATAGAAGTAAGTAAATATAGCTAGGTAAATATACCAAAAAATATTTTCAGATTTTTGCTATCTTTTTGTATTAACCAATGATATATTAAGACAATATTACGAGTAAGTAAATTTACGGAAAAATATCCAAATCATGAAGGATAAAAAGTTACAACCTAAGCAAAAAGTCACCCAAACTCCCAAAACTATCAAGCTTTCCAAATTATCAGTGAATGAATTAAAACAAGTCAGTGGTGGATGGGGTTGGTCTGGCTTTTGGTAATTTGTTTAATCACTATAATATATAGCTTAAGCTATGCCATTTTTCAGGGAAAAGCTGACTTGTTTAGACTCTATTCCCAGCACTCAAAACTGTTCCTGAATCACAGGCACATCAATTTTTGAGTGAAGAGATCTGAGCTTTCTTAGACACACTCTCTTTAGGCGGAGGGTGTTTGCTGTTTGTGTCTTAAAATACGCGATCGCCTATTAATTAATGATCTCAAAAGCTAATAATACAATTAAATATAGCTAGGTAACTATACCAAAAAATATTTTCAAATTTTGCTATCTTTTTGTCTAAATCAATGATATATTAAGAAAATATTACAAGTAAGTAAAACTACGGAAAAATATCCAAATTATGAAGGATAAAAAGTTACAACCTAAGCAAAAAGTCACCAAAACTACCAAGCTTTCCAAATTATCATTAAATGAATTGAATCAAGTTAATGGTGGTTGGGGTTGGAGAGGCTCTTGGTAATTTCTTTGTCAAAGTGAGATTTAGTAAGAGCCAAGTTTTATCTTGGATTTTCCCAAGATAAACAAATCTGACTAATAAATCCAGCAATTCACATTTTTAAGTTTCATGACCTAAAAACCCTTGTCGTGCAAGGATTTAAAAACATTCTGTTGTAAATGAATTTAACAACAGAATGTTGTTGATGGAACTTGGTATTTACTCCATTAAGAGTAAGTTCTCTAACTGAAATTACTTATCCCATCAAGATTAGAGAATGATTATTTAAATTGCGGATTTTAGGATGAACAATCTAGGAAATTAAGATTTGGAAATGATGTTAAATTTATTGCATATTTTATAGTCGTGCTCCCGTTTGATTTTGAGTTTCTAGAATATGCTATTGCCGATTAATTAATGATATTAAAAGCTAATAGAGGGAAGCAAATATAGCTAGGAAAAAATACAAAAAAATATTTTCGTATTTTTACTATTTTTTTGCCTAAACTAATGATATATTAAGAAAATATTACAAGTAAGTAAAACTACGGAGAAATATCCAAAATATGAAGGATAAAAAGTTACAACCTAAGCAAAAAGTCACCAAAACCACCAAGACTACCAAGCTTTCCAAATTATCATTAAATGAATTGAACCAAGTCAATGGTGGTTGGGGATATAGGGGTTGGTGGTAATTTGTTTGTGAAGGCAGGATTTAGTAGGAGTTAAGTTTTATTTGGGAATTTCCCAAGATGAACAAATCTAACTAATAAATCCAGCAATTAACATTTTTAAGTTTCATGACCTAAAAACCCTTGTCGTGCAAGGACTTGAAAACATTCTGTTGTAAATGAATTTAACAACAGAATAAGGAATTATTACAAGTAAATAAAACTAGGGAGAAATATCCAAAATATGAAGGATAAAAAGTTACAACCTAAGCAAAAAGTCACCAAAACTACCAAGCTTTCCAAATTATCATTAAATGAATTGAACCAAGTCAATGGTGGTTGGGGATATAATGGTTGGTGGTAATTTGTTTGTGAAGGCAGGATTTAGTAGGAGCCAAGTTTTATCTTGGAATTTCTCAAGATAAACAAATCTGACTAATAAATCCCGTATTCACATTTTTAAGATTTCATGGCCTAAAAACCCTTGTATGACAAGAGTTTAACAATTCCTAAAGATATTACTGAATCGGTATCCTAGGGCGTAGTATGCTATTGCTATACGCCCCTGTATTATGGATGATTAAGCTGGCTCAATTAAGCAAAGTGAACCATCGTCTCATTGTGCTATTGAGCGATTGCTTCTGCTTCTGCAAAGCAGCTAGTAGCGCCGGCGCACAACTCTAGTTCGTTGAGCGTCAATTTTTGCAGTTCCTGAACCTTTTCCGGTTGCTCTTCAGAAGATGGTTTGGGCTTCTGAGATAGATTGGGAATTTGAACCACTGTTTCATTGTGATTAGAACTTAATACCCCTCCAGCGATCACTTCTAGTTCGGCAAGGGTCAATGTTTGCAGTTCCTGAACTTCAAACTGCTGAGGTTCAGGAATTGGCTTCTGTTTATTTCTCTAATACACAAACAGAACAGTGCCTTGGAAGTATAAGCTTTCCGTCACGGAAAAGTTATGGTTCCAGTTACAACAACACAATAAATTCTTAACTAATGTAAGAGGACAGGACTGGCTGGAATCGAACCAGCGACCCAGTGCTTCAGATTAGTGTAGGTTTCCCTACTCTCTGGACTATCTCTTCACCATAGACGAGGCTAATCAGTCCTTAGGTGGTGGCCGTTATGTTAGGGGATGATCGCTAATTATGCTGCCAAAGAAATACTCTGTTTGTTCCCCATAACTAGTCTCTGCACCTTCTCTACCAGAGTTTATAGAGCTTGGCTCAAGATTACCCTATCTAAATTGTTTAGACTTAGGCTTCCTTGAATTTGACCACATTCATTTATAAAGTTTCCTTTATAATGCCCGATCGCTTTCAGGAGGCACTTGCTCTATCCTACTGAGCTACAGCCCCAAATTAAATACTCTTAGATCTTAAACTATAAAAGCGATTCAAGTTGGTTATTTGGTGATTAACAAAATTTTTGTATAGAAAACTTTACTTAATTAATAATTATTGCAACAAGAGTTTATGATTATTGAAACAATAAGAATTATCTCGATTAAGAGATATACACGACAAAACAGGAGAACTCAATTTTGACTTATATGACATTACTTGCTGCAGCTTATGTCCCTACTACCGTACAGTGGAGTCCTAAAGTTGCCATTGTTATGATTATTTGCAACATTATTGCGATCGCTTTTGGTAAATATACCATGCAAAATACTAGTGCTGGCCCTGCTTTACCCTCTTCTGAGTTTTTTGGTGGCATGGGATTACCTGCATTATTAGGTACTACTAGTTTAGGTCACCTGATTGGTGTAGGAGCCATTCTAGGATTAGCTAGTATTGGTGCACTATAAAAATTCGTAGCAGATCTTTCTTGTTGTTGGGGATAAGTGTTTTGTTCTTATCCCTTTCTCTTTGTCGATCAAAGAAGGTCAATAATTAAGTCTTTACCGAGATATTCCAGTCCTCTACCTGAGGGGCGAACAACCCGTTAAAAAGGTTTAGCTTCTAATGAAAAGTAGAAGCCATTTTCTTGAAGAGAATCCCCTGCAGTTTCAATGTCGGAAAAAGGAATCCCCCAATCAAGGCGCACTGTGAGATCGTCTTTAATATTTAGTCTTAAGCCTAAACCTACAGAAGCTATAGTACTACGGGGCTGATTTAACTCTCTGCCAGTATTCCAAATGCGCCCAAAATCAATAAAGGGAATTAAATCTAGTGTAATTTGGGATTCGGCAAGACGGAGCAAATTTTGCTGAATTTCTGTAGAAATAAAAAATCCATTATCTCCGATGAGAATATTTTGGGCATAACCGCGTACAGTATAGACCCCACCAACGCTAAATTGTTCTAACGGAGATAACCCATCATTGGAAAATTGAATGCCCGATCTGATTAAAATCGCTGTGTTGCTTCCTAGTAATCTGTAATAGTTGGCTTGTCCTGCCCAAGCGACAAATTCACTATCTTGTTGGTCAGGGCTGGTGTTCGAGTCAAAAGCATTAATACCCACACTAAATTGCGATCGCAAATTCCATACTTGTTGCTGATTCCGATTACTATAGTCTTGCAGAAAGCGAATTGCCGTCACTTTGGTCTTCCCCTCATCATCTGAAGCCCCAGAAGGACTAGGAAATGGTAGGCCATCGAGAAAAGTTGCTCGCGAATTGGTATGGATGAAACTAATTCCTGCGGTAAATTCTTGGGTCAAAGATTTATATAGTTCGTAGGAGTATTTCACTTCATAGTTACTAATTTGATTCTCAATATCTAAGACATCAAAGGGTTTTTGAGTTAAATTATTGTCGAAATAACTATAGGTTAATTTAATTTTGCCTTGGTAATTATTAGTGGGAAATTCATAACTAAGATTATTTAAGGCGTTGGTCCCATCTGTATTAAGATAAGCAATCTTGAAGCGATCGCCAAAACCTAAAAGATTTTCTTCATTTAATTCTAATTGACGGCGAAATGTCCCCACACTACTAACGCGATAGTTATCGAGATTTAAACCAATCGAGAAATTATCAGGCTGTTCTGCTACGGTGACTTCTAAAATACTGCTATTGGGTTTGATTCCTGCGGATAATTCGGCGGAGACATCGGCAATTAAAGGATCTACTTGTAATAGTTGTAAAGCTTTGAGTAATTGATTCTGATTTAATGGGGGCTTAGTTGCTCTCGCTAATCGACTACGGATGTAATTGGGCTTAAGCTTTTTTAAGCCGATAACCTTAATTTCGCTAACGGTTCCCGGAATAATCTCGACTTTTACAGTGCTATCCACGATCGCTTGGGGAGAAATAATCGCACCAGAGGTAATATATCCCGCATCGATATAAAGTTGGGTAATGATTCTCGGTACTTGGAGTAATTCGACAAAAGAAATTGGTCTGAGAGTATATTCTTGAATCGCATCTTCAATCAGTTGGGGATCGAGAACTGTATTGCCAATAATCTCAAATTTTTTAACGATAATTGTTCCGGGAATATCTGGAGGCTCTAAAGGAATCGATGGGGGAACGGTTTCTAGTGGGGGGTTGGTTGGTGGTAAAGGGGATAATGGTTGAGGACTGATTGGGGCGGGAGTTTCTGGAGAGGGCGATGGGGCAATTGTTTGAGCCTTAATTACCAGAGGGTGAGAACAAAAAGTGACAACAGAGATGATCAATATTTTGACAAGAGATGACAACTCGATCTGTCTCATTAAGAGCGATCGGTTCTGATCAGGCATAACGGAATAAAAAAATTGGGCAACCAAGATTATACTAAATTAAACCCCATCCAGCTTAAAACCTCTAGTTAGAAGAGGTTTATGTCTCTGGACATCTCGTTTGCGCTAAGATGTCAATTAAAAATAGCAAGGGATTTAGGAAATATCAACCTCAGCCAATAAGTACCCAGGAAAAATTGTTGAGACATTTTTCGGTTTCTGCGGTGATTTTTTGATCAATGAATATACTATTAGCTTAGGGGTACATCGCGATATTCCCTTACTATTCGCTGTTAGCAATTATAGTTAAATTAAATATTTGATGCTTTAACCATGATTCGGTTTAAATCTTGGCAATGGCTAGTTTTAATAATTCCCGTCGTCTTACCGGTAACTTTTCTCTTAATCGCTGCGGGTTATCAGATTCATCAATGGGGAATTAATTGGATTTGGGGCATATTTATCCTAATCTTCGTGGGTTGGCGTTGGTTATTGGCGAAATGGACTCAGTCAGCAAATGGGGATTTAGAATCAGCGGTTCAACAAATTACCCAGGAAATGGCGGCTAATGAGGATATCACAATCGCGGATACAGAAATTAGCAATCAAATAGAATCTGCTCTGGCAAATATTCTCCAAAAATCCCAATCTGACCCAATTATTTGGCAAGATTGGCAATTATTTCTCTCTCGATGTCAAGAATTAGTAGTAGAGATCGCGGCTATCTATCATCCTCAGGTAAAACGTCCACTCTTGAATATCTACGTTCCCCAAGCCTATGGTTTGATTCGCGGCACGGTGGATGATATGGATCGCTGGATAAATAATCTCTCTCCCGTACTAAATCAAGCAACCATTGGACAAGTATATGAGGCTTATGAAGTTTATCAACAATTAGAACCCTCAGCACAAAAGATTCAACAAGTCATGAACTGGGCGCAATGGGTTTTCAATCCGGTAGCTGCGATCGCAAAACGGGCGAGTAAAGGAATTAATAGTCAAGCAAATCAACAACTATTAGTTAATTTCAATCAATTATTCCGCGAAGCAGCTTTAAGAAATCTCTGTCGTCAAGCGATCATACTTTACAGTGGCGCTAGTCTGCCGCCAGCTTTTGTGGTGGAAACAGCGACTCCTCCAGAGGAGAAAACGCAAACTGTCCGAGAAATTATTGAACAGGTAGATAGTAGCGAAAAAATTGTTGAAAAACCGATTAATATTCTATTTATTGGGCGTACTGGTGCCGGAAAAAGCAGCCTGATCAATAGTCTATTTAAAACTGATATTGCCGAAGTTGCCGTCTTACCTAGTACAGAACGGATTCAAAGTTATCAGTGGCAAAGTGAAGATTCAGCAGGAATTACCCTCTGGGATACTCCTGGTTATGAACAAGTCGATCGCTCAGATCTCAAAGCATTAGTTTTAGATTATGGGAGCAATGCCGATTTACTGTTATTAGTTAATCCCGTACTCGATCCTGCTCTGCAAATGGATCTCGATTTTCTCAAGGCAATTCAAGAGGAGAATCCTGAAAGAAAAGCGATCGCAATTATTACCCAAATTGATAAGTTACGTCCGATTCGAGAATGGAATCCTCCCTATGATTGGCAAACCGGAGAACGACCGAAAGAAAGATCTATTAGAGATGCAATTTCTTATCGACAAGAAATTTTTAGTAACTATTGCGCAATAGTTTTACCTGTAGTCAATAGTGATTCAAAACTAGAGCGAGAGGCTTGGGGAATTGATATTTTATCTTTGGCCTTAATTGAAGCGGTTGAACCAGCGAAGCAATTGAGATTAGCTCGTTTTTTGCGCGATCGCGAATCCCGTATTGTTGCTGCGGCGCAAATAATTGATCGCTACACAAGGCAAATTACTATCACCCAAGGTGTCATCAGTTTAGCCAAAAGTCCGATCTTACAATTTATCTCGACGATGACAACAGGCAATCCTGCGCTAGCTCACCTATTAGCCCAACAAATTCCTGTGGAACAATCGGGAGTATTTCTCGGTAAATTACAAATGGCTTACGAGTTATTTTCTCTGTTGAGTGATAAGCCGAGTTTTGGTAATTTTGATCTGTTATCTCTTTGGGAATTGTTATTAGAAAATGAAGCTAGTCCCGATCGCAATTCCTGGGCTTTTGGTCATGCTTTAGTAGAATATTGGACGCAAAATTTAACTATTACTCAGTTACGCGATCGTTTTAATTATTATCTTAATTCTTGATCATTAAAACTTATTAACCTTTAGCTAAGTAGGTAGGTGTAACTAAATGGAAAATAGTGATGGCAGGGTGTGGGGTGTGGAAAAACATTCAACAATTAGGTTTTATAAATTATTTAGCCTACCTACTTATTAGGGTTCTTCAGTACTTGCTATGCCAAATTTAAAACTAAAAAGCATAAAGCTTTGGATTCAAAAAATCTCTTATTTTCTAATAACCCCTATATGGTAAGACTTTTTATCTGATTTAACTTTTCTGAGCATACTATGAACGGAAGAGCTGCTGTAATGTTTATGATTACATTAGCGATCGCAATTAGCGTAATAACTAGTGTCGCTGAGCGGAAGTCAAAAGTCAAAAGTCCCGTCAAGCGGAATAATATCAAAAGTTTTTAATATCAAGCGTTCAAGCTATTTTGAATAGTGTGCTTATTTACGCCCATGTCCCCTAATATCATTAATGGCACTAAGCAGCCATCTTTAATATTCAACTACTTTAATAAATCATTAACAGAAAGAAAATCAAAATCAAAAATCTTCAGTATAAATACAATTTTAAAATAATTTAATCAAACAAATATTAAGTTTCTAAGTTATTACGGATCAATATTTTTCGTGACAAATAATCTTTAAAAAAAATTTACCTAATTCCCCCCCCCCCAATTTATCTGAATTTTATCCAATCAATCGAATACTAAGTCATAGTAGATTTAGTATATTCAATACAGATGTTAATTACTAAAATTTTCAGATAATTTAGTCGAAATTATGAAAAATATTAACTACATTTTTAAAAAATTTTCTCAAAGATTTACTCTTAGTTGCTTAGCTGTAACTAGTTGTTTTTTAAGTTCTGTTGCTCAGGCAGGAGCTGCTCCCGATACTAATTGGAGCATAACTTCTACCATGACTGATTGTTATGGTATGGCAGATGAATCTTACGGTGTAAGCGGAACGCCTTGTCAAAACTATCAGGGAGATTTGTACGAAAACTGGAACCCCAATGATGGAGGACATGGCGATACAGACATTAAAACTTTCTCCGTAGGAGAAGACAATACATACTTTTACTTTGAATTAGATCTTAGAGAAAACTGGACTAGTGAATCGAGAAAATATTATTTAGAGATAGAAGCTGATGGTGATGGTCAGTCTGACTACTTTCTTGTCTATCAACCTAAGAGCGATGACCTAGGCTCAAGCTGGAAAAACATAGGTGGCAATGGCGAAATTGAAGTTTACGAAGATCAAAACAACAGCATCGGAGGCAGCAATCCTACGGGAGCAGATAGTGGAGACTCCGATGGTTATGAAGCTGACTTATCTCCGAACCAGAACCTTACCCCAAATGATTTCTATGTTCGCCTAGTCAATGGTAATGTTCAAATGGCTTTAAAGAGAAGTAGAATTGGTTCTCCAAGCAATATTTTGAGTCGTGCTTATGCTTCACAGAATACTAACTTATCGCCAAACAAACTAACCTGGCACGATCAGAATACCTTGAGCGATTTTGATGGTGCTGGTGGATTTGATAGTTCAGCAGGGGCTGATACTAGTACCTGGTTAGAGTTAAATCCTCCTTCTTATATCTATTCTGACTAGTTGCTAGGGTTGCAATATTGAATGCAAAATTTAACCATCGAGCAATTACGCGATCGTTTTCATTATTATCTCGATTCTTGAAGACAGAGGGCAGAAGGGTAAATTTTCTGGTATGCAAACTTAATATTCTCATTCCGCAATCCCTTTTGCCCGTAAGATTTTTCTCAGAGATCGAACTTTCAATACAAACATAAAAAGGTAAACTTATTAAATATTCCTGATCTTTAACGATTTGGAGGCGCTTATTGTCAAATACAAATATTTATCGTACTTATTATCGTGTTCAAACTCCAACTCAAACAGAACAAGATATCGAAATGCAGATCAATAGCTTAGAAATTTGGGGAAAAGCAGCTCAAAATGTCTTTCAAAGTGATATTCCAAAAGTAAAGGCTTATGTGGGCAAGATACCTGAAGGCAAAAAAGGAATTGAATTTACAACTAATATACCACCTGATCCCAATACACCTCCTCATTTAGCGTATTGGAGTGGTAATCGAGAAGGAGTAAAGACTGAAGGGGGTTACGCTAAACTAAAAGTATTGACCATTACTCGTCATCCATAATGACTACAAACTCTATTCAAAATCTAGTTAGATTAGAAGATAGTATTGCTGAAACAGAGCTAGTTGCAATAATTCAGCAAGAACCTACTGAAATCACTAGGTTGCATAAACTTGAATTTCGCCAAAGTTTTGATGATTTGGATTATTTAGTTTTTGCCACTTTGTCCTTACCTTCAGGCAATAAAGTTGCTTTGGTTCGTCATGAGAATTCACCTGCTTCTGGGACTGAGATTTGTGTGAAATACAATCAGTCTAATACCGCTACAGTTCTTAAAGAAGCTCTTTCAGAGATGCATCTTACTTTAGAGGATCTGACCTGGATTCATCCAGAATTAATGATAACTGTTTACTGATAACTGAAAAGTCGTTATATCTTACAGGTTACAATTCGTCGCGCGAGATAAAAGATTTGGATATAGAATTATGGTTCTGGATAGATAAACCCGAAACTCCATACCAGGAAGAAGTCCGCTGTAGCTAAATCGGTTGCGGTGAAAGATATGAATTCGAGTAACTATTGCTGCGATCAAACGAGAAGAACCGCGAATTAATCAGGAGACCGGAGCTTTCTTGCGACCAGTAGTGCGCCTTTGATGATGACGAAAAGAGCCAAAAACTTGTTCTAATTTTTTACTAGATGCGGTTTAGATAGGTAAACGCTGGATATTTTGATTATTGCCCAAGGCAATCATAATTGAACCTTGAGTAAGTTTATATTGAGGTTCAGGATTGGTAATCAAATGATCTTCATGGGCAACTGCTAGAACACTTATGCCATAACGTAGTCTTAGTTGTAATTCCGCTAAAGTTTTCCCATGAAATTCTTCTGGAACTAATACTTCCACAATACTATTGTTGGGGTCTAGTTTAAAACGATCTAGCAGAGCTGGTTTAGTTAAATTCTCTGCTAAAGCACATCCTGCTTCGTATTCAGGGAAAACTACCCTATCGGCACCTACACGCTGTAATAATTTGCCGTGAATTTCAGAAGATGCCTTAGCAACTACACATTTGACTCCAGCCTCTTTGACATTCAGAGTAGTAATAATACTTTCTTGAAGATAATTACCAATCGCGACAATTACGGTATCCATCTCAAAGATACCGGCTTCTTTTAAGGCTGCTGGCTCAGTAGAATCAAGTTGAATTGCATGGGAAGCGATTTTTTGAGTTAAAGCCTGGGTGACTAATTTCTCATCAATATCTGTCCCCAAAACCTCATATCCCATCTGGTGTAAAGAACTACAAACAGCTCTACCGAAACGCCCTAGACCAATCACAGCAAACTGATGATTCTCTTTGCGTAAATTAGTCAAGAATTTTAAGGATTTCAAGTTCACCCCCTTTCACTTAATGCTTTATCTTCTGAACGAATACTATCTTACAGCGATCATTTAAGTTTGTGACCTTCTTATAGTTAACTTTTGAACAAAGGTTTAAGCGGGATGTAAGAGCTATTGGGGATGCTTCAAAAGACAACATGATAATGAATGGATTGTTGTTTATAATCAGCGCATGAGACTTACCATTATATAATCAACCAACTAATAAATTTTCTTTCGGATACTGTAGAGAAGTTGGGCGAGCATCCCCAATAATAGCAGCAATAACCAATAAAATGCTGACTCGACCAATATACATCGCCAAAACTAAGATTAATTTTGCTCCTGTTGTTAAACTAGCAGTAATTCCCATCGATAAGCCAACTGTGGCGAAGGCGGAAATAACTTCAAATAATATTTCGATAAATTCTAAATTAGGTTCTAGAAATGAGATTGCGGTGGTGACAAAAACAATACTTGCACCAGTCCCAAAGACAACGGCAACTGCTTTTAAAATCAAAGTACTGGGAACTTCTCTTTGATAAAGAACAACTTCATCTTTTCCTTCTAGAGCTGATTTTGTACAGTTTAAGAGTACTCTAAAGGTTGTTGTTTTGATACCACCTCCTGTACCACTAGGACTCGCGCCGATAAACATTAATCCCATAGTTAAAAATAAACCAGCAGTACTCATTTTGCCCAAATCAATACTATTAAATCCTGCTGTTCTAGTGGTCATAGATTGAAACCAAGCTGCTAAAAATTTATCTTCTATGCTAATATTTTTCAAGGTTTCAGGATTATTAATTTCGGTTAATAATAAAGCTATTGTCCCAACTAGCAACAGCATTATCGTTGTACTAGTAACTACTTTAAAGTTAAGAGAAAAACAGAATTTAGCTTTTCTTTGAGCTAAGAAGTTAGCTATCCATAGGTAAAGCTCAATAATTACTTGATAACCAATTCCCCCTAAGATTACCAATCCAGAAATGACAATATTAATTAACCAGGAAGATTTGTAAGAAACTAAGCTATCAGAAAACAAACTAAAGCCAGCATTATTCCAGGCACTAACACTGTGAAATATAGAAATCCATAATCCTTGAGAGAATCCCTTTTCAGGAACAAAAACTAGGAGTAGCAGAAAAATTCCTGTAAGTTCTAGAATTAAAGTTGTGGCAATAATAGAACGAACTAAATTACTACTTCCTTGTAAAAAAGGACGATCAAAAGATTCTTGAATCGCAAATTTTTGTCTCAGATCGAATTTTCTGCCTAAGAGCAACATCAAAAAAGTAGTAATCATCATATAGCCCAATCCTCCTAATTGAATTAACAAGAGAATGGTTAATTGTCCCCAAAAGGAAAAATAGCTACCAGTATCTACTACTGCTAAACCAGTAACACAAACCGCAGATGTGGCCGTAAATAATGCCACTACAGGATGAGTCCAAGTACCATCACTGGTAGTAAAAGGCATTAGTAGCAAAAGAGTTCCTACCGTGATGCAAGCTAAGAAACCCAAGCAAATAGTCCTAGCAATAGTCATAAATAATTTAGTTAGTTGTGAGCCTTCAATATTTTAGCTATGGTTGGGCTTAATTCAATAGATGATATTATACAAACGACTGCGCTGCAGTAATCAGTAATTAGGGAATTAAGTCTTGATATGTAAGATTTGAGCTATTTCTAATTGCTAGCTTATTTACGCCTAGAGTCAAGAGATTCCTAATTTTAAGTTTGTTTTTGAATGCTTAACTATTCATTAAATTATTGAGATTATTAATTATGGCAGATTCAATAATGTATCAAGAGGACGGCTATGTGGTTCTCGAAGCAGATAATCCTGAGCAATTTATGACTCCAGAAGAACTACAAGGTAAACTACAAAATATTTTGCGATCTGGACAAGTAACTATTCCTAGAGAAGTTACTAAATTTGAAGCTATTGAAGATCAAGCTAAACATTTGATGGAAAATTATTTTGAATTAGATGTGGGAGAAGATAATTTTTTACAATGGTATGTAGTGCGTTGGGAAAAGTAAACTTAGTTTTTAGTTAATGATTGATCGGAAATTTTTGCTTGATAAATTACATGTTTTGAAAACCAAGTCAGTATGGATAAGACTAATAAGTTTCTTGGTTTGTTTGTCAATAATTTGGTTACCTCTGGCTATTCCTCTTAATTTTATCTTAGCAAGCGATCGCAATTTGGCTACTATTATAATTATGGGCTTGCTCTTGGTAGACTTTATAGTTTTACAAAAATTATGGGGTTACTATGTTTACCAACAACCAAAAATTTTTAAGCGTTATGGCTTAATCCTCAATCGTCTTAATGGTATTGATTTACTTTCTGGCTTGGCAATTGGCGTTACCTTTTGCTGGAGTTTGTTTTTTGTTGAAGCAATTTTAGGTTGGGTGACAATTAATCCTACTGATATTTCCCTAGTAAGAATTGTTGCTGAAGGTTTACTCAGTGCTTTAGGGATTGGGTTTGCTGAAGAGTTAGTTTTTCGTGGTTGGCTATTACAAGAACTAGAACAAGATTATCGTAAAAAAAATTCTTTATGGCTTAATAGTGTAATTTTTGCTGTAGCTCATTTTATCAAACCCTTAGGGGAAATTATTCGTACTTTGGTAACTTTTCCCGCTTATATCCTATTAAGTATGGCATTAGTTTGGGCAAAATGGAGTAAACGCGATCGCTTAGGTATTTGTATTGGTTTACATAGTGGTTTAGTCTGGGGCTATTACATTCTTAATGTGGGAAATTTATTAGAATATACCGGAAAAGTACCCCCTTGGGTAACAGGAATTGATGGTAATCCTATTGCAGGGATTTTGGGATTAATATTTTTAACTGCCCTCGCAATCAAGCAAAACCTGGCACTGCGTCGGCAACAGTTTCTTACTCTTTCTCAGAAATAGCAAAATATCTGCAAAATCTTGGTAAATTGAGCATGAAAAACTTGAATCAGCTTAAAAAGAAAATTACTAATAAAGCGAGAAAAGCTACTAAAAAAGTGACTAAGGTAGTTACCAATCGCTCTCCTGGGAGGGGACAATCTATGAGTGAACATGACAAAATTGTTTTCGATCTTAAAGGCTATCTAATTAAGCCAGCGGTACTAAGTGAAAGTGAAGTTAAAGTTTTGAGAGACTTTGTATTGCGCCAGAAGAATGAGCCAGAATCTTTAGCGCCTCATGAGCGGCAGTTACCTGGGGGACCTTTTGCTGATCTAATAGATCATCCTGTGGTAATGGATATTTTATTAAATGTTATCGATCCAGATATCGAAAAAATTCGTCTCGAAAATGTTTTTCTTAGTTACCGTGAGATGGGAGAAAGTGAGTGGCAACCTCATGCAGGAGGACAGACGACTAATCCTAACTATGCTTATAATTTTCATGATAGACGCATTTATGCTGGTATGACACGGGTGGTTTGGGAGTTAACTGAGGTTCAGCAGGATAAAGGAGGCACTTGTTTTATCCCTGGTAGTCACAAAGCCAACTACAATATCCGTACTAATCCCCTTGCCAGTATAGATGCTAGAGATTCTGGACTTTGGGAAAGTTATAGCTGCCCCCCTGGCTCTTTAGTTGTTTTTTCTGAGGCGGTGCGTCATTCGGGCGATATCTGGCGCAATCCCCATAATCCTCGGATTGCTATTTTCTGTGCTTATAACCATATCAATGTTCGTCACCACAAGCCTAATATTGCTCCCGAAGTTATCGAGAAATTAGCCCCAAAACATCAGCGTTTTTTCCGGGATGTCTATCATCCTTTGTTTGATCGTTAATGGTAACCAGAACCTGCCAGAGTTGAGATCTTTAGGTAATAACGATCGCATTTTAAACAATCAATTGCGAAAATGCGATCGCGCTGATGATAATTAATCTCTGATGTTATGGTTAAGATTCTGGCGATGATTACCGAGCTGCTTGTAACGCCTTAGTAGTTTTTACGCGATCTAATTGCAACACCAAGACTGCCAAAGGAGGCAGACAAAGATCTAGAGAAAAGGGAAGATTATGGAATGACCATTCATCAGTCCATTTTCCGCCCATATTCCCCATATTGCTACCGCCATACTTACCAGCATCACTATTGAATAATTCGCTGTAGTAGCCCATTTCAGGAACTCCGATGCGATAGTGGCTATGGGGTTGGGGCGTGAAGTTACAAACTACCACCAAAAAGTTGTTAGGATTTTTACTCCGACGAACAAAAGAGACCACACTGTGATTATTGTCGCTACAATCAATCCATTCAAATCCTGGCTCTTCAAAATCCCTGTCATATAGTGCAGGTTGACTTTTATAGAGAGCATTTAAATCACTAAAGAATTGTTTTAATTGCCGATGGGGTTCATGTTGCAATAAATCCCAATTGAGATCTGCCCAAACATTCCACTCATCCCATTGCCCAAATTCCATACTCATGAACATGGTTTTCTTGCCAGGATGGGCAAACATATAGCTAAACAAAGCACGAAGGTTAGCAAATTTTTGCCAGCGATCTCCAGAAACTTTGCCGATGATATTACTCTTTCCGTGAACCACTTCATCGTGAGAAAGAGCCAGCATATAGTTCTCACTATGGTGATACCACATACTAAAGGTGACATTATTTTGATGGAATTGGCGGAACCAAGCATCCATGCTGAAATAGTCCAAGATATCGTGCATCCAGCCCATATTCCATTTGAGATTGAAACCTAAACCTCCTGTATAGGTAGGCCATGATACCATAGGCCAGGCGGTAGATTCTTCGGCGATTGAAAGTGTTCCAGGAAAATAACTAAAGAGCAGACTGTTAACGTGACGTAAAAACTCTACTGCTTCTAGGTTCTCGGTACCGCCATATTCATTAGCAACCCATTCTCCGTCCTCACGAGCATAGTTCAGATAGAGCATCGAAGCTACCGCATCTACTCGAATGCCATCAATATGATACTTATCAAACCAGAATAAAGCATTGGCGATCAGGAAGTTTTTGACTTCGTTACGACTATAGTTAAAAACTAAGGTTCCCCATTCCTTGTGTTCTCCCTGACGAGGATCGGCATGTTCATAAAGATGAGTGCCATCAAAAAATGCTAAGCCATGACCATCTTTAGGAAAATGTCCTGGTACCCAGTCAACAATAATCCCAATGCCATTTTGGTGACATTGATCGATGAAATACATCAAATCTTCAGGATTGCCATAGCGGGAAGTAGGGGCATAATAGCCTGTAACCTGATAACCCCAAGAACCATCAAAAGGATGTTCGGCAATGGGTAATAATTCAATATGGGTATAACCCAATTCTTTAACGTAAGGAATTAACTTATCTACTAACTCGTAATAGCTTAAAAACCTAGCGTCTTGATTTAATTCTGAGACTGCTACTGATTCGCCTTCTCCGGATAATAATCGGGGTTTTTCTGCTGCCGCCGCGTGCATCCAAGAACCGAGATGAATTTCATAAACAGATATTGGTTGACTGAGTGGATCGCTATTACGACGTTGTTCCATCCAATCATCGTCCTGCCACTGATACTGATTAAGATCGGCGACAATCGAAGCGGTTTTTGGTCTGACTTCTTGCTGGAAGCCATAGGGATCAGATTTTTCGTAGATATGTCCTTCCCAGTTTTTGACTTCGTATTTATAGGATGCACCAGAAGTTAATTCAGGAATAAATAATTCCCAAATTCCATTGCCGCGTTTTCTCATCTGGTGTTCTCGACCATCCCAACAATTAAAATCACCAAGAATGGAAACATTCCGGGCATTAGGCGCCCAAAGAGCAAAATAGACTCCTTTGACTCCGTCTAATTCTGTAAGATGGGCACCTAATTTTTCATAAATACGATGGTGATTACCTTCGGCAAATAGATGAATATCAAGATCGCTCAGATGGGGAGAATCAAAGGCATAGGGGTCATAAATAACTTTTTCGTGATCCCCTTCTTTGATCCGTAGTTGATAGTTACTAAGTTGTGTGGTCTTGATGGTACAGACAAAAAAGTGAGAATTATGTTCAAAATGCATGGGATATTCAGTTCGCTCTTCTGGGCAAACTACCCAAGCTGCATCGGCTTTGGGAAGATAAGCACGAACTACCCAACTTTTGACTTTGCCATTTTTTTCTAGGGGATGGGCACCAAGAATCTCAAAGGGATTGTGATGGAGATTATTGACTATTTGATTAACTTGTTCAGGGGCGATGGTTGAGGACATTCAATTACCAGTATTAACAGGTTTATTATTAAGAAAACTATTGTTTGCTTAAATTTAAGACATAATTTTATAAATACTGTAACTATTTTTGGGTTCGATACAAAAATTTTATTATTTCGAATTGATCAGACTAGTATTTGA
>JAAUYH010218964.1_pt1 | contig 28815 bp, 21 predicted proteins | sample 7278061 | NCBI WGS metagenome assembly JAAUYH01 (sample SAMN14350203, study PRJNA611818) | marine sediment metagenome | isolation source: surface marine sediment (0.6m) | place: French Polynesia: Moorea | collected 2018-08
CTCGACAAGGATTTTGCTCATCTGTTTTAGGATCCCGGACCTACCTCGCAACAATCGTCATTCCAGCGGAAGCTGGATTCTCAGTCAGCAAAGCGCCAAACCGGGTAGCCCTAGACCCCAGCTTTCGCTGGGTGACGAGACTAGGGAAGGCTTTCCTACACCGCGCAACTTTCGCTATGTCGACCTCATGGAAACGAATAGAAGGCGCAAAACGAGTTGGAGGTGTGTCAACTTCGCAATCAGCCCTGAATCTCGCGTCAATTCAACCGGATAAATCTCACTAGCCGACCTGACACCGTGTCAGGCGTGTCAACTTCACTCTGAAAGCCGCAATGCAAATCCCCGCCGAACGCCTTGACCAGATCGCCAATCGCTTCGCCGAGCTCGAAGCGCGGATGGCTTCGGGCACGCTCGAAGGCGATGAGTTCGTGCGAGCATCGCGCGACTATGCCGAGCTGGAGCCGGTCGCGAAGATCGCCGCCGATGTGAAGGCGATGCACGAGGAGATCGATGGGCTCGAAGAGATGCTCGCCGATCCCGAGATGAAGGCAATGGCCGAGGAGGAGCTTGCGAGCATCCGCGAGGCGTTGCCGGAGAAGGAACGCCAGCTCGCCGTCGCGTTGCTTCCGCGCGATGCGGCCGACAGCAAGCCTGCCATGCTTGAAATCCGCGCCGGGACCGGCGGCGATGAAGCGGCCCTGTTCGCGGGCGATCTCTATCGTATGTACGAACGGTTCGCGCAGGAGAACGGCTGGAAGGTCGAGCCGGTCAGCATGAACGCTTCCGAAGTCGGCGGCTTCAAGGAAATCGTTGCCAACGTGACCGGGCAGGGCGTGTTCGCCCGGCTCAAGTTCGAGAGCGGCGTCCACCGCGTGCAACGCGTGCCGGTTACCGAGAGTGGTGGGCGGATCCACACTTCCGCCGCGACGGTCGCGGTGTTGCCCGAGCCGGACGAAGTCGATGTCCAGATCGACCAGAACGACCTCAAGATCGACACCTACCGCGCCTCGGGTGCCGGCGGTCAGCACGTCAACACCACCGACAGCGCCGTGCGTATCACGCACCTTCCTACCGGCCTGGTCGTGATGCAACAGGACGAGCGCAGCCAGATAAAGAACCGCGCCAAGGCGATGCAGGTGCTGCGCGCGCGGCTCTACGAGAAGATGCGCGACGAAGCGCAGGGTGCCGAGGCCGAGGCGCGCAAGGCGATGGTCGGCAGCGGCGATCGCTCCGAACGCATCCGGACTTACAACTACCCGCAGGGCCGTGTGACCGATCACCGCATCGGGCTGACGTTGCATAAGCTCGAGGAAGTGCTCGCCGGACCCGCGCTTGGCGAGTTGGTCGACGCATTGATATCCGAGGATGAAGCCAAGCGATTGGCGGCGCTGGCCGAGTGACCGTCGCCGACGCGATCCGCGCTGCGACCGACCGGCTTTCGGCCACCAGTGACACAGCCCGGCTGGATGCCGAATTGCTGATGGCCCATGCGCTGGGAGTCAGCCGGTCGGAGATGCTGCTGCGGGCGACCGACCATTCCGAGCCGGTCGCTTTCGATGCGCTGGTCGATCGTAGGGCTGCACATGAACCGGTGGCCTACATCGTCGGGGAGACCGAGTTTTACGGACTTGGGATCGCGGTCGATCCGGGCGTGCTGATTCCGCGCGGTGACAGCGAAACGCTGATCGGGGCTGCAAGGGAAGCATTTCACGGTCGCGAACCGCCTTCGGAGATCCTGGACCTGGGAACGGGTTCGGGCGCGTTGCTCATAGCCGCACTGTCCGTTTTTCCCGACGCTTTCGGAACTGCGACCGATCGCTCAGGCGCGGTGGCGAAGTCGTTTCTCGCGAACCTCGATCGCCATGGTGACGGAAAGGGAATCTCGTTCGTCCTGAACGACTGGAACCGGCAGGGTTGGGCCGACGGGCTCGGCAGGTTCGACTTGATCCTTTGCAATCCACCGTATGTGGAATCCGACGCCAAACTCGATCCCGACGTGCGGGACCACGAACCGGCTTCGGCGCTGTTTGCGGGAAAAGACGGACTTGACGACTATCGCGTCCTCGTTCCGCAAGTGCGCAAGCTGATGACTGAAAATGCCGTCGCTATCTTCGAAATCGGTGCCACGCAGGCAGATTCGGTCGGTGAAATCGCGCAAGACGCCGGTTTTTCGGTCGAAATCCGCAATGATCTTGCAAATCGGCCACGCTGCGCGGTGCTTCGGTGACATATATGTCGCTAGGGCTTGGCAAATCGCTTAGTCGTCGCTACCTCCGAATCAGGCTTTTCGACCACCGCTTTGCGAACGGTCGCTCGGCCGAGCTCCGACTTTCCGCTTGAAGAGACCGCGTGGCCATGGCCCCGGTCCGTGTATCGCGGGATGCGCCCGCGATAATCCGGCGCAAGTGACGAGGGGTATACTGGCCCTACGCGTGAACGTGGTTTGCGCTCGTGGTCGCGGATGAGGAACACTTTCCTTGAATAACAATCGCAACAATCGTCGTCGCGGTCGCGGCAATCGCAACAACCAAGGCGGCGCGAACAGTCAGAACCGGATCGACAGCCGGGCGCGGGGCAACGCTCCGCAGCTGCTCGACAAGTACAAGAAGCTTGCGCAGGATGCGCAGCACAATGGCGACCGGGTGCAGATGGAGTACTATCTGCAGTTCGCCGATCACTACTTCCGCGTGATTGCCGACAACAAGGCGCGCCAGGAAGAAGCGCGTGCAAAGCGCGCCGAGGAACGCAGCCAAGCTGGTGAAGATGGCGAAGAAGCCGAAGATGGCGATAACCGCCGCAGGGGCAACAATCGTCGGCAGCGCTCGCGTCGCGATGAAGCCGAAATGGCTGCAGCCGAGGGCGAAGCGGGTGTCGAAGGCGACGCGATCGAGGCTTCCGACGATGCGGATCAGGATGCCGAACCCAAGCGCCGTGCGCGTAAGCCCAGAGGCGAAGGACGTGGTGAAGGGCGTTCGTCGCGCACTCGCAAGCCACGGGAAGCCCGCAACGGCGCTGACGATGGCGGCGAAATCGATTCTACCGTTCTTCCACCGGCGATAGGCGGCGATGATTCTTCCGACAGCGATGGCGGTGACAACCTGGAAGCCGTGAACTGAACCGACACGCAGGTTTCGGGCAAGTGACCGAAGGAATGGGTTCACTCCGCGCTCGGTTCGACACACTGTTTTCATGGGCGCAAGCGCGACCGGGCTGGGTTGCGCTGGCGCTCGGTCTGATGAGCGCATGCGGGCACCCGCCATTGCATGGCTGGTGGATCGCCTTGCCTGCGTTGGCGCTGTTCGTCGCACAACTTAGCAAGGCGGCAAGCTGGCGGGCAGCGGCCTGGCAAGGCTGGCTGTTCGGCTGGGCTCATCTGACCCTTGCGAACAACTGGATCGCGACGGCCTTTACCCATCAGGCCAAGATGCCGGAATTTCTCGGCTGGCTCGCCGTGCCGCTGCTGTGCGTCTATCTCGCAATCTATCCGGCTGCGGCTGCATTGGTTGCACATCTTGCAGCGCGGAAGTTGGGTGTGCTGGCGTTTGGGGCAATCTTTGCCGCGGCGTGGATCGTCACCGAATGGCTCCGCAGTTGGGTCTTCACCGGTTATCCGTGGCCGCCGCTCGGCCTCGTCTTGCTGGGAGGCTGGAATGCGCCCGGCCTCGCGTATCTTCTTCCATGGCTTGGCACCTACGCCTTGTCCGGATTCGCCATCCTAGTGAGTGCAACTCTCGTTGCTCAGTTCAAGTCGGGCCGCTGGATCGGCGTTTTTGCCCTCTCCGCCGGAATCGCGACTGCGATGCTGGCATCGCACGTTGTCGTTCCGGATCGGGGCGACACTTCGGTCCGCTTCGCACTCGTCCAACCGCTGCTCAAACAGGAAGAGATCAACGACGGCTCCAAGTTCGAAGAGCAGTTCACCCGCATCGCCAATCTGACATTCCCCGGAAACGATCAATCGCGCCTGGTTCTCTGGCCCGAAAGCGCCATCCCGGACTACATCGAGGATGGATATCCGCAGCGCTATTACGATCGCATGACCGTGCGAAACCCGCGCACGGGGTTTGGCGATCCCCAATTTGCGCGCCGTCGGTTGGGTGCAGTGATTGGACCGCGATCAACCTTGCTGACCGGAGTCGTGAATCTCGATATCGGGACCCAGAAAGATGGTATTCTTGGCGCGGTAAGCGCGCGCAATTCCGTGCTTGGCCTGAACGGCGCGGGCGACATCACCTCGCATTACGCCAAGGCTCACCTCGTTCCCTACGGCGAATACCTGCCGATGCGCGAACTGCTCGAACCTATCGGGCTTTCGCGCCTGGTTGCCGGCACGATCGACTACAGAGAGGGGCCGGGCCCGCGCACTCTGGACCTTGGCGAGCATGGCCAGGCGGGCATCCAGGTCTGCTATGAAATCGTGTTTTCCGGCCAAGTCGTGGATCGCGAGAATCGGCCTGACTTTATCTTCAATCCGTCGAATGATGGCTGGTTTGGTTGGTGGGGGCCGCCTCAGCATCTCGCGCAGGCACGCATGCGCGCCCTCGAAGAAGGCCTGCCGGTGCTCCGCTCAACCACCACCGGGATCAGCGCCGTGGTCGATGCCGATGGAATCGTGCGGGGAACGGTTCCCACCGGCGAAGCGGGAAGGATCGACGGATTTGTGCCCAAGGCCAAGGCGCCGACACTCTTTTCGCGGCTGGGAAATGCGCTTCCGCTTGCATGGGCCGCTGTGCTGGTGATTGCCGGGTTAGGACTGCCGAGATTGCTTGCGCTGGTCCGCGCGCGCGGCTAGGGGTTCGCACGAGACATAAAGGTTTCCTTATATCCCTTGGAGACCTCTTCACCGACATAGACAGACCGAGGGTCCCGATGCGCAGCGATTACCTTTTCACTTCCGAAAGCGTTTCCGAAGGCCATCCCGACAAGGTTTCCGATCAGATTTCCGACGCGATCGTCGATCTCATGCTGGCCAAGGATCCGGAGGCGCGCGTCGCTTGCGAAACCATGACGACCACCCAGCGCGTCATCCTCTCCGGCGAGATCCGTTGCGCACCGATGTACGATGAAGGCAACGACGCCTGGGCCGTGAATGGCGGCTGGGCGCCCGGCGCGAAGGAAGAGATCGAGCAGGCCGTTCGCGGAACCGTGCGCGACATCGGTTACGAACAAGACGGCTTTCACTGGAAGACGCTGACCTTCGAAAACCACCTCCACGGCCAGTCCGCGCATATTGCGCAGGGCGTCGATGCCGGGGCGGACGGCTCCAACAAGGATGAAGGGGCGGGCGACCAGGGCATCATGTTCGGATTCGCCTGCAACGAAACGCCGGACCTGATGCCGGCGACGCTCGATTACAGTCACAAGATCCTGGAGCGGCTTGCAGAAGACCGCCATTCCGGTGCGGCTCCATTCCTGGAGCCCGACGCCAAGAGCCAAGTCACCCTGCGTTACGTCGAAGGCAAGCCTGTCGCTTGCACAGCCGTCGTCGTCAGCACGCAGCACGCCGAAGGATACGACGAAGGCGAGAAAGAAGCGGAACTGAAGGCGTATGTGAAGGGGGTCGTCACAGACATCCTTCCCGACGGGTTCGTTTCGGACGACACAGCCTGGCACATCAACCCGACTGGCAGCTTCGTTATCGGCGGACCCGACGGCGACGCCGGGCTTACCGGCCGCAAGATCATCGTCGACACCTATGGCGGTGCATCGCCGCACGGCGGCGGCGCGTTTAGCGGCAAGGATCCGACCAAGGTGGACCGCTCCGCCGCCTACATCACGCGCTACCTTGCCAAGAACGTCGTGGCCGCCGGCCTCGCCACGCGCTGCACAATCCAGATCGCCTACGCCATTGGCGTGTCGGAGCCGCTCTCGCTCTATGTCGATACGCATGGCACCGGCACGGTCGACGATGCGGCGATCGAAGCCGCGATCGGAAGCATTGGCAAGCTCGGTGGCCTGACGCCGCGTGCGATCCGCACCCATCTCGGCCTCAACAAGCCGATCTATCGCAAGAGCGCGGCCTATGGGCATTTCGGTCGTACGGCTGACGGCGACTTCTTTCCGTGGGAGCGCACGGATTTGGTCGAAGACTTGAAGGCAGCGCTTTCCTGATTTGTTAGGGCGTCGCCGATGACGACGCCAGTACCTTCGGACTCAAGCCGGATCGCCGAGCTCGACGCGTTGCGAGGGCTTGCGGTGGTCGGCATCGTCTGGATGAACGTCTACGTCTTCGCGCTGCCTTCGCAAGCCTATTACAATCCTGCGACCGGCGCAGTTCCCGAAGGCCAGTTCGATCGCCTGCTCTGGGTGACCAGTTTCGTCTTTGTCGAGGACAAGTTCCGCACCTTGTTCGCCATGCTATTCGGCGCCGGTTGCCTGATCCTGTTCGAACGCGGTGGCGAAAATAGTTGGCGCGGTCATTTCGCGCGCATGGCGGTGCTGTTTGCCATCGGGTTGGTGCATGCGACCCTGTTTGCCAGCAATGACATCCTTCGCGCCTACGCGATCGCAGGTTGCGCCATACCCTTGCTTGCCAATCTATCGGTCCGGGCGCTGGTTGCCATCGCGGTCGGACTGATCGCGGTGCATATCGGCGGAGGTATCGTCGTATTCGGCAGCGCCATGTACGACTGGTCTCAGGGTCGGACAGGCAGCGATATGATGCTGATCGTCGAACGCAATTTCGGCAGCGGCTCCCGCGCGATCCAGTTTTCCCTCGATATCGGACGCGAGACGTTCGAGGAACGGGTGCTGCGCAGGCTCGACGGTTTGGGGGCGCAATTGCGGGTCGTGGTCGGCACGGTGCCGATCAACCTCGCCGCGATGGCGCTCGGCATGGCCTTCTGGAAAGACCGATTGCTTGTCGGCGAATGGCGGACGTTCCAGCTACAGCGTCTTGCTGCTGTGTGTGCGGTCTTGTCTATCCCACCATTGCTGTGGCTGGCCTATTGGGTGTCGGAGAACGGTTTTCCGGGTGTGTTGGTCGGGCCGGTATCGCTGATCCTGTCCGCCCCCTTCGACACCGGCCTGGGCGTGGCTTACGCCGCGCTCGCAATGGCCTTGTTCGATAGGGGCGGCGCGCTGACCCGGCGCTTGGCGACGGTAGGTCGGCTGTCGCTGACCAACTACCTGATGACCAGCGTCGTCCTTGCAGCGATCTTCGCGACCTGGGGTCTGGGCCTGTTCGGCCATGTCAGCCGGGTCGAAGCGTTTGTCCTTGGGTTCGTTCCGATCGTCGCGATGCTGGCATGGTCGCCCGTTTGGACGAGGCGAGTGGGGCAGGGACCGTTCGAACGGCTCTGGCGCTGGTTGGCGAAAGCGTTATCCGGATAGTCCGGCGGGCGCTTCCGCTTGGGAACCGCCCGCCGGTAGTGGCTAGGTCTGGCGTCAGATCACGCTTCGTCGGCTGCCGCGCGCGATGCCCATTGCTCTTCGCGGAACCATGTGCCCACTTTGCGGCCGAATTTCGCGATTGCGTTCATGTTGAAGAAGTGCATCAAGCCGAGCGCAACTACGACGATCCCGATCTTGCTCGAAAGGAACTGGATCGTGTCGATTGCCGTTTCGGGCGGGGTGCCAAACCGCAGAGTCAGCAGGATCCAGCCGAGGTTTACGAGATAGAAGCCGACCACCAACAGGTGGTTGGTCGAGGCGGCCAGCATCTGATCGTGACCGAAGCATTCCGTGAGGAACACGAAGCCGTTTTTCGACAGTGTCCGCGCCACCCAGACGGTGAGGGCGATGCTGATTGCTAGATAGACCAAATAGGCAGAAACGGCGTACATCACATTCTCCTGTCATTTCTGAAAATTGAGAAACTACTTTGGACGGTTTTGCTCCATGCAACGCTCCCATGCTTGCTTCACATCAGGTTTTGTCTGAACTTGAATTCCCGCCGGGCAGGAAGCGGGCGATGCCGCGCCCCAGCTTCATCAAGCGAACGAGGGTCGGTTTGGGCAAGCTGCGCACATCGGCGTACCAACCGGTGAGCGTGCCGATGAACTCGTGCATGCGGCCGATCCTTTCCCGGACGTGAGTGGGCACGCTGTCCCTCCCTTCCAGGCTATCGGCCAGTTCGCCGAGCAGTTGTATCGTGGGATCCAGTTCGCGCCGTTTCCGTTCGGCGGAGATCTTCATCAGCATGTCCCACAGATCGGTTTCGGCAACGAAATGGTCGCGGCGATCGCCCTCCACATGGACCCGGCGGACGATCGTGTAGGACTGCAATTCCCTGAGTCCGTTCGATACATTGGAGCGCGCCAGGCCGAGCGCTTCGCAGATTTCCTCTGCATGGCGCGGGCGGTCGCTGAGATAGAGGAAGGCGTGGACCTGCGCGACGGAGCGGTTCACACCCCATTCCGTGCCCATTTCACCCCAATGTAGGATGAAGGCGCGTGCTTCGGGAATGTCCAACAACTGGTTCACGACTCGTCCTTTCCATCTATTTCTGTAATTACAGAAATTACTGACAAAGCGCAAGTGTGATCGTTCGCCAAAGCGTAAGCGGGTTAGGTCTCGTTATCTTCGCCAAGCATGGGTGAGGGGCGATCGAGCGCCAGCTCCGCCTCGGAAAACACAAATGGCGAACGCACGCCGGGCATTCCCCCCAGATCGATCCGCAGACCTCGCGCAAGCACTTGCGGATCGGCAAAGACCTCGTCCAGTTGGTTGATCGGACCGGCCGGGACGCCGTGTTCGCGGCAGGCTTCCAGCAGGTTCGCCTTGGCCCAATGCGCAGTGGAGGCGGCGATTTCGGAATCAAGCTCAGCGGCGTTTTCCACTCTTCCTCCATTGGTGGCGAAACGCGGATCTTCGGAAAGGTCGCTGCGCTCTAGGAGCTTGGTCAGTTTCACGAAAAGGCGATCGTTGGCCGGCGAAAGGATGACATGACCGTCGCGTACCGGGAACACACCATAAGGTGCCACCTGCGCATGCGCGTTGCCCATACGCGGCGGGTTCTCTCCGGTCGTCATCCGGTAAGTGGCCTGGTTGGCCAGCAATGCGACCGAGCAATCCAGGAGGCTCATATCGACATGCTGCCCCTTTCCCGTTCGTTCTCGCTGGAGCAATGCAGCCTGGATCCCGTTCGCCGCCCAGATACCGGTCGATAGGTCGGAGATCGAGATGCCCATCTTGACCGGCACACCCTCCGCTTCGCCGGTGAGCGCCATGAAGCCGCTCATTCCCTGGATAACGAAGTCATACCCGGCTTCCTGGGCCCGGGGCCCGGTCTGGCCGAAACCCGTAATCGAGCAATAGACGAGGCGCGAGTTCGCGTCGCTGAGCGAAGCATAGTCGAGGGCAAACTTGGCGAGTCCGCCTGTCCTGAAGTTCTCGATCAAGACGTCGGCTTCGGAACATAGATCGCGCACGCGCGTGAGATCGGCATCTTTACGGAAGTCTGCGACGATCGATCGTTTCCCGCGGTTGCATGCGTGATAGTAGGCCGCCTCGCGGTGGATGGTACCATCGGGTGCGGTGCGTTCGATCCAGGGCGGACCCCATTGCCGCGTCCCGTCGCCTTCGGGGCTTTCCACCTTGATGACGTCCGCACCCAGATCGGCAAGAATCTGTCCGGCCCACGGCCCGGCGAGCACCCTTGCGAGTTCGACCACTTTCAGCCCGGTAAGCGGGGCGTTCGGATTGCGAGCTTCTTTCAGCCACATGCTCTCTAGGCAGCCTGCAACGCAACTTCATAATTGGCAGTGGTCTTCGCCGCGATGTCCGCTTCGGTGATTCCCGGTGCCAGTTCGATGAGGCGAAACGGGCTGCCGTGATCGACTCGGTGGAACACGCCGAGATTGGTGATAATCATATCGACCACGTTCGTCCCGGTAAGCGGCAGAGTGCATTCGGGAATGAACTTGGGGTCGCCGTTCTTGCTGGTGTGATCCATCACCACGATGATTTTCTTCACGCCGGCGACCAGATCCATTGCGCCGCCCATCCCCTTGATCATCTTGCCCGGAATCATCCAATTGGCGATGTCGCCGTTTTCCGCCACTTCCATCGCGCCAAGGACAGTCAGGTCGATATGCCCGCCACGGATCATCGAGAAGCTTGTGGCGCTGTCGAAATAGGCGCTGTGCGGCAATTCGCTGATGGTCTGCTTCCCTGCATTGATCAGGTCCGGATCGACCTCGTCGTCAAAGGGGAATGGTCCGATCCCAAGCATCCCGTTTTCGCTTTGCAAGGTAACCTGCATGCCCTCGGGAATGTGGTTGGCAACCAGAGTCGGGATGCCGATGCCGAGATTGACGTAATATCCGTCTTCTAGCTCCTGAGCCGCGCGGGCGGCCATTTGGTCGCGAGTCCATCCGATTGCGTCCTGGGTCATTGAGATTGCCTTTGGTCAGTGGTGGGCGTGGTTCGGTTGTCGGCCGGTGCGATCGCAGGAGGAACCAAAAACCAGCCTTGCCCGATAAGCAGTTCGAGCGCGAGCGCCGCTTCGGGATTGACGAGATACTCGAACAATTCGTCGAAATCGTTGCGTGTATCACCGGCGATGGCGATGATGCAGCTGACCTTGGCGAGATCGGCACGCCGCGTCTGCTTGCGATCGCCAGGGTAACGCATCAGCAAAAGCTGATCGGCGGCATCCGGATCGAGGCCCGAATTCTTCAGCGCTGCCCTGATATCGCCCGCCATCGCAGCCGAATGACCGGAGATCCACACGATCCCGATATCGGCTTCGCGCAACTGTTTCAGGCCGTCGACGAGTACGGGAGAAGCCCGTCCTTCCGCCTCGAACGGGAACAGTGAGTTCTCGGGATCCAGATCGATCAAAACCGTCGGGAGGTTGACCGGGCACGCCGCCCTTGTCTCGCGCAAGGTGGAAGGATCCGCCAGGATCGCGGAACGCGGCAGGGGGCGCTGTGGACGTGCCCGGACTTGATCCGCCGAATAGCGGATCAGCTCGGAAAATGCGTCGGACTCGACGAGTGCATCAGGCGTGACGGGCGAAGTTTGCACCACCACTTCTGGCACCGGCGCTGCAGCCATTTCGGAAAGCTTGGCCTGCGCCTCGAGCGCGGCCTGCCGCTGCTGTTCGGCGCGCGCATCGTCACCCGGCTTCTTTCCATCGGTCGCAGTGCGGGTTACCGCCGCACCTGCGACGACGGGCAGCACTGCGGCCACGCAGCCCTGTAGCGCCAAGGATGCCGCGACCAATGCAAGGATGCCGATTGCGCGCACGGGCTCTTACTCGTCGGGATCGAAATCCTGGATCGTGTCGAGGCCGGTGGTGTTGTGCTCTCGCTCCATGTCCACGCCTTTCCAGATCCGTTCGAGCGCTTCCTCTTCGCTCATCCCGTAGCACTGCGAATAAGCGCGCGCGCCGTGGCGAATGGTATCGACCATCAACAGACCGAACATCTCCGGTTCGGCCAGCTTGTCCGGTTGGATCAGGCAGGTGGCCGGTCCTTCGCTTTCGACCCACAGGCGCGCAACTTCGACCGAGTTATCGAGGAAATCGAAGCCGTCGATGTCGATGGCGTTGGGGTTCTTCTTCTTGCCGAACATCATGCGGTCTCCCGTTCGCGCGTGGTGCGGAACTCGATCTTCTTGTCGTAGGGCGCACCCAGCACCATCCGGTTTACGAACACGCCGGGTAGGTGGATTGCATCGGGATCGAGCGCGCCGGCCGGGACGATCTCCTCCACTTCGGCGATGCAAATTCTCCCGCAGGTTGCGGCCGGTTGGTTGAAGTTTCTGGCGGTCTTGCGAAAGATCAGGTTGCCGGTCTCGTCGGCCTTCCACGCTTTGACGATCGACAGATCGGCAAAGATCCCGCGCTCCAGGATGTAAGTCGACATCACGCCATCGGGATCGGGAAATTCCTTGTGCTCCTTGCCTTCGGCAACCTGCGTCCCGACGCCGGTTTTGGTGTAGAAGCCCGGAATGCCGGCGCCGCCCGCCCGCATACGCTCGGCCAAGGTGCCTTGGGGGCAGAACTCGACTTCGAGTTCTCCGGACAGGAATTGCCGTTCGAATTCCTTGTTCTCGCCGACATAGGACGAGATCATCTTCTTCACTTGCCGTGTTCGCAGGAGCTTGCCGATGCCTTCGTTGTCGATACCGGCATTGTTGCTTGCGAAAGTAAGGCCGGTTGCACCGCTTTCCTGGATGGCATCAAGCAATCGCTCCGGGATCCCGCAAAGCCCGAACCCGCCCGCTGCGATCAGCATGTCATTGCGGATCACGCCCTCAAGCGCGGCGGAGGCATTGGGATAGAGCTTTTCCATGGGAACGTCCTGACGAGATTGAGCATTACTCAGGGAAGAAAGATTTCGGTGCCTGACTACTGGCTTGCGACGCCCCTGTCACCCGCTGTGAGCACAGGAAGATCGCTCATCTATCATGCTGCATCGCGGCACCGCACGAGATCAATTTTAAGCCATATTTCCGCCCTTGCCTATGTTTTAGGCAGCGTATTTTGCAAAATTTGACATATTTCCGTCAGATAGCAACACGATGTTGCGCATTTTGCAATCTGAAATGCGCCTTTCGCACTTGCACAATGGCGGTGCCGGCCGCATATCCAACCGTGCCTTTCAGGCATCCTCTCCCAAACTTTTCAAGCCCGGCCCAGTGCCGGGCTTTTTTCTTGGTCTGGGCAGCAGCGGCTATCGCATTGAGGCGAATATCGAGTCTTCCGGATTCGGGCTTGCGAGCAAGAGGTCGATGTCCCGTGCGGGATTCGCGCTAGCTTCGCTGAGCATACGACGGATTAGGGCAATCTTCTCTGGGGCGAGGCCAAAGCGCCTTGCTGCGGCCAACCAGTCCTCCTTGTCGACCACACCGTCATTCTCGCTGGAGATCAGCTCGGCGACGAAATCGAAAAAATCTTCGCCTCGCGGTTCCCCTGCCGCCTCGACTGCCAATGCGAAGAGCGACCCGCAATCGTAGTACGGCCGAACTGCAGTCCGCCATTGCGGGCTCTCTACTCCTGCTTCCGCAAGAGCGGCTGCACAAGCCGCCTTGGCCTGCTCGATCATCGGTTCTGCCGAAAAGCCTTCGAACAGTCGCTCGGTCGCGCGCATCGCCATAAGGTCCGCTCCGCCCTCGGTGATCCACATCCGATCCCGATCATCATAGCGTACCGTTTCGCCCAGCCAGAAATGCGCCGCTTCATGCGCAATGAACCACAAGGCGTTGCCTTCGGTTTGCGGATTGGACTGTTGCAGTGCCGTTCCTTCGAACCGCATGGTGATCATGCCGGGCAAGGCGCTCCCGCCAAGGCCAATTCCGGGAAGGTCGGAAGGCACCCAGCTCGCAAGGACGAGTGGCCGATCGCTCGCGTGCGGCCCTATCCGTTCGCGGTAGAACTCAAAAACGCGCGGCGTATCCTCTCGCAGTCCATTCGCCAGCCACGTCGGCAGGCCCGGATCGAGCAAGGTCGCCACGCCGGCGTCATCTTCGACATCGACACGTGCGAAAATCGCGTATCCATTGCCGTCATCAACAGCGCGTTCGCGCTGCATCCCGCGGTAGAAGACGCCTTCCGGCCCGTTTACGAACACGATCTCGTTACGCGCGCCCTGTGGACGATCGAGTGCCTCGATCTGTTCGCGACTCAGTCCGGGAAAAACCGTGAAGGCACCGCCATAGATCGCGGTTGTTCCATCGGTGAAGACCAGCGCTGGATCATAGGCGGCAATCAACTCGATCGCTGGCGGAGCGAATTCAATCACCACGCGCCGCGGCACCGCGCCATTTTCGCCGACGAAGGTGTCGAACGCGCCGACACGCTGGATAGATACACCCGGCGTGACGACCTGCCAGGCATCGGCGCGCCAGGGTTGCCCGTCCGAACGACGAGGCTGCGATCTGTGAAATGCCCAGACCGGCATGGATTGCGGAAATGAGAAGGTTGCCCGGAAACGCTCACCCGCGGGTTCGACCAGTATCCGAATGGTGGCCGGACTTGCATTGCTTGTTGCGGCGCCGACCTTTGAGCCGGGGACCGGCATTGAAGCGGCCAGCAGGAAGGCGAGAAGGAAGAGGAGAATTCTCATGACTACACCTGTAATCACGGCCTAGCCGATTTGCAGCCTGCGCCACAAGTCTCAAATTGTTGGGCGTCTTCTTGGCGATCCGGTGCCTGCTCAGTCGAACCCAAGGTCGATTCCTGCAAGTTGCATTTGCATGCTGACGGAGCGCGTTCTAGCAACGCGTCTCGCAATCAATCCACGAAAGATGGAGAACCACCCGCATGGCCGATGCTGACACCGCTGCCGAGAGCAAGACCGCTCGATTGCAGGTTGCCCCGGCGCGGCAGGAGGAATCCGGACAAGGGATCGCACGGATGCCGCGTTCGGCCTTCCAGCAGCTCGGTATCACCGAAGGCGATGTGATCGAAATCACCGGCAAGCGGTCGACCGCAGCCATAGCCATGGCAGCCTATCAGGAAGACGACACGCTCGATGTTGTGCGGCTCGACGGCCTGCAGCGCGGCAATGCAGAAGCGGGGTCGGGCGAGCATGTCCAGATCACAGCCGCCGAATCCCGTCCTGCAACACGCGTCGTATTCGCTCCCGCGCAGCGCGAGATGCGGCTTCAGGGGCCGACCCAGGCCCTGAAGCGCAATTTCTTCCGTAAGCCGCTGGTCGCGGGTGACCTGGTGGCGACGACCGGCCAGCAGCCGGTGCAGAATATGCCTTCGGATGTCCGGCAGTTGCTCCGTGCCCCGGCCTATGCGCTGACCCAGATCCGTCTGTCGGTCCATTCGACCAGCCCCAAAGGCATCGTCCATATCGACGAGAACACCGAAGTGGAGCTGCGCACTGAATTCGAAGAGCCGCGTGATGCCCGCGCCGTCGTCAATTACGACGATGTCGGCGGGATGGAAGAGACGATCCAGCAGCTTCGGGAAATGGTCGAACTGCCGCTTCGCTATCCCGAACTCTTCACCCGCCTGGGTGTCGACCCGCCCAAGGGCGTGTTGCTCCACGGTCCTCCCGGTACCGGCAAGACGCGGCTCGCTCAGGCCGTTGCCAACGAAAGCGATGCCGAATTCTTCACCATCAACGGCCCGGAGATTATGGGGTCCGGCTATGGCGAGAGCGAAAAACGCCTGCGCGAAGTCTTCGACGAAGCCACGCGTGCGGCACCGGCAATCGTCTTTATCGATGAGATCGATTCGATTGCGCCCAAACGTACCCAGGTCCCCGGCGAAGCGGAAAAGCGGCTGGTTGCCCAATTGCTCACGCTCATGGACGGATTGGAAGCACGCTCGAACCTTGTAGTGATCGCTGCGACCAATCGTCCGGATGCCATCGACGAAGCCTTGCGACGACCGGGCAGGTTTGATCGGGAGATCGTCATCGGTGTGCCGGATGAAAGCGGCAGGCGCGAAATTTTGGCGATCCATATGCGCGGCATGCCGCTCGAAGAAGCCGTCGACATCCACGAATTGGCGCGCGTTACCCATGGCTTTGTGGGGGCGGACATTGCCGCTCTTGCCCGTGAAGCGGCCATCGACGCGGTGCGACGCATCATGCCGCGGCTGGACCTCGACGAACGCACCATTCCACCCGACGTGCTCGAGGACCTATGCGTCACGCGCGAGGATTTCCTTTCGGCGCTCAAGCGTATTCAGCCTTCGGCCATGCGCGAAGTCATGGTGCAGATGCCCAACGTCTCGTGGGACGATATCGGCGGCGTGGCCGACGCGATCGACAAGCTCAAGGAGGGCATCGAACTCCCGCTCAAGAATGCCGAAGCGTTCCGGAGGTTGGGCATCCGTCCCGCCAAGGGGTTCCTCCTCTATGGCCCGCCCGGCACCGGCAAGACCTTGTTGGCCAAGGCCGTTGCCAAGGAAGCAGAGGCCAACTTCATTTCGATGAAGAGCTCGGATCTGCTTTCCAAATGGTACGGAGAAAGCGAGCAGCAGATCGCCCGGATGTTCCAGCGAGCTCGCTCGGTTGCGCCATGCGTCGTCTTCATCGACGAGATCGACAGCTTGGTCCCGGCCCGCGGATCGGGGCAGGGAGAGCCGCAGGTCACCGGCCGTGTGGTCAACACAATCCTTGCCGAAATGGACGGCTTGGAGGAATTGCAATCGGTGGTCGTGATCGGCGCGACCAATCGCCCGACGCTGGTTGACCCTGCTTTGTTGAGGCCCGGACGATTCGACGAACTGGTCTATGTCGGTACGCCCGATCCTGCCGGTCGCGAGCACATTCTCAAGATTCACACCAAGGACATGCCGCTGGCCGACGATGTCGACCTGGCAGGGATCGCACAGAAGGCAGATCGCTTCACCGGCGCGGATCTCGAAGACGTGGTCCGGCGCGCGGGATTGAGCGCTCTCAGGCGCGTGGGCGAAGGCGTAACCGAGGTCTCCTCGCAGGATTTCGAGGATGCGCTGAAGGATTCGCGCGCCACCGTGACCTCGAAGATGGAAGCCGAATATCGTAAGATGCGCGGCGAGCTCAAAAAACGAGCCGCCGAAGTCAACCCGATCGGATTCCTGGTGCCGGAAACTCTGGAGCCGACCCGCGCCAAGAAGCATGGCGATGCCGAAAAGGACTGATGCAGTCGGCTAGTGCGCTGCATCCCAGCTGGCACCGGTGCCGATATCGACGCCCAGCGGCACGTCTATCGTGACGGCAGGCAATGCCGCTTCGGCCATCACGCGCTCGATGATCGGCGAAGCGGCGGCGACGTCGCCTTCGGGCAGTTCGAACACCAGTTCGTCGTGCACCTGCAACAGCATTTTCACATCGGGCAATCCCGCATCTTGCAGCGCCGGCAGCATTCGCGCCATCGCCCGCTTGATGATGTCGGCACTGGTCCCCTGGATCGGTGCGTTGATCGCGGCGCGCTCCGAACCCTGTCGCTCCGCCTGGTTCTTTGAAGCGATCCGCGGGAACCAAGTCTTGCGGCCGAACAGCGTCTCCGAGTAGCCCTGCTCGCGCACGGTTTCGAGCGTTTCCATGATGTAGCGCTGGATACCGGGGAAGCGCTGGAAATAGGTATCGATCATATCCTGCGCTTCGTCGGGTTCGACTTCGAGTCGGCCGGCGAGCCCCCAGCGTGAGATGCCGTATAGGATGGCGAAATTGATGGTCTTGGCCCGTGCGCGGGTGTCGCGAGTCACTTCCCCGAACATCTCGGTCGCCGTGCGCGCGTGAATGTCCTCGCCATTGGCGAAGGCCTGTTTGAGCGTGTCGACATCGGCCATATGCGCAGCCAGCCGCAGCTCGATTTGAGAATAGTCGGCGGCGAGCAGGACGTTGCCGTCTTCAGGAACGAAGGCTTCGCGAATCTGTCGACCGATCGCCGTGCGGATCGGAATGTTCTGCAGGTTCGGATCGGTCGAGGACAGCCGGCCTGTCTGTGCGCCAACCAGGCTATAGCTCGTGTGGACCCGTCCGGTGTTGGGATTGATCTGCTGTTGCAGCGCGTCGGTGTAGGTTGATTTGAGCTTTGCGAGGTGCCGCCATTCGAGCACTTTCTTGGCGATCGGCGCGCCTTCTCCGCCCAGCTTTTCCAGTGTCGACTGATCGGTCGAGTACTGGCCGCTCTTGCCCTTTCTCCCGCCTTTCAGCCCCATCTTGTCGAACAGGATTTCGCCCAATTGCTTGGGACTGCCGACCGCAAATTCCTGACCGGCCAGCTCGTGGATTTCGCCTTCGAGCCTTCCCGTCTCGCTTGCAAACTCCTCCGAGAGTTTTGCCAGTCGCGCCCGGTCAACCTTGATGCCTTCGCGTTCCATTTGCGCGACCACCGGAATGAGCGGTCGGTCGACGCGCTCGTAGATCTTCGATCCGCCTTCTTTCGCAAGGCGTGGTTTCAAGTGCCGGTAGAGCCGCCAAGTGACATCGGCGTCTTCGGCGGCGTACTCCGTCGCGCGATCGAGCGGTACCTCGCCGAACGGGATCGCTTTCTTGCCGGTGCCGCAGACGTCCTTGAAGGCGAGTGGCGTGTGGCCGAGATGGCGCTCGGACAACTCGTCCATCCCATGGCCGCCGCCGATTCCGGCTTCTCCACGCCCGGCGTCAAGATCGAAGCTGACGATCATCGTGTCTTCGATCGGGCTCACCATCACATCGTAGCGGGTAAGCACATTCAGATCGTATTTGCCGTTCTGGAACACCTTGGTCACGGCATCGCTTTCGAGCATCGGCCTGAGCGCGGCGAGGGCTGCGTCGCGATCGACCTGCTCCGGCTTTTCCGCCAGCAGGTCGGTGCCGCCATGCGCCAGCGGAATATAGCACGCGTCGTTGGGGCCGAGCGCGAGGCTGACCCCGACAAGGTCGGCTTGCATCGCATCGAGCGAGGAGGTTTCGGTATCGACCGCGACGAGACGGGCGGCCGTCGAACGGGCGATCCAATCTTCGAGCCGCTCCATCGTCTGCACCGTTTCATAGGCGCTGCGATCGAGTTTGGGCATTTCCGGGATCGGCTGGCTGTTGCCCGCTTCGTTGCCGGCGTCGCCCGCTTTATCCGCCTTTACAGGGTGCAGGTTGTTGGCACGTTCCGGACTGCCCGCACCGTTGCCGAGCCGCTTGAGCAGCGATGTGAAGCCGTGTTTCTCGAGGAAGGCGGCCAAGGGTTCCGGAGGCACTCCGTCGAGTTTGAAGTCCTCCAGCGGCTCAGGGAGATCGCAATCTTCTTTCAGCGTCACCAGGACGCGGCTCATCTCGGCGTCTTCGCGCCCCTCGAGCAAGCGTTCCTTAAGCTTCGACTTCTTCATTTCCGGGGCGAAGTCGAGCGCTGCCGTCAGCGAACCGTGTTCAGAGATGAGCTTGCTCGCCGTTTTCGGCCCAACGCCGTAGATTCCGGGAATGTTGTCTACGCTGTCGCCCATCAGCGCCAGCACGTCGCCCACCAGATCCGGAGCGACGCCGAACTTCTCTTCGACCTCCGGGACATAGATGCGCGCGCTCTTCATCGTGTCGAGCATGTCGATGCGAGCGCCTTCGACTTCGCCAACCAGCTGCATCAAATCCTTGTCCGACGATACGATCGTGACATTCCAGCCGTGCCGCTGCGCTGCGCGGGCGTAGGAAGCTATGAGGTCGTCGGCTTCGAGGCCCGCTTCTTCGATACAGGGAAGGCTGAACGCGCGGGTTGCGTCGCGGATGAGAGGAAATTGCGGACGCAAGTCCTCTGGCGGTTCGGGACGATTCGCCTTGTATTCGGGGTAGATGTCGTTGCGAAAGCTCTTCGAATCCTTATCGAGGATGACCGCAAGATGGGTCGGGCCATCGGCCGCATCGAGGTCTTCGGCGAGCTTCCACAGCATGGTCGTGTAGCCATAAACGGCGCCGACCGGCGTGCCCTCGGGATCTGTCAGAGGGGGCAGGCGGTGATAAGCCCGAAAGATGTAGGACGATCCATCGACGAGGTAGAGGTGCTGCTGCTCGGACATGGCCGGTTGCTAGCACCGCGAAACGAATGGCGTAAGCCACTTCGGCCGTGCCTGCGTCGTTCTCTCAAGACTTGTAAAATCCGGTGAAATGAGGCGAAAAAAAGGCCAAAATGAGGCATAAAGGCCATATTCCGCTTGCAATGCCATATTCTGGCCACTATCAAGAGTGGCAGAGTCGGGGGTCAGAAGCTCGGCTTTGGCGCGGTCCTGGGATAGGTCGCGCGAAATTCACTCGCTGAATAAGGAATTGATATTATGCGTAAGATCGTTCTTGCCGCTGCTGTTGCAACTTCGGCTCTTGGCCTCGCTGCTTGCGGCGAAACCGCTGACAAGGCCGGCGAAACCGTCGACGCCATGGCTGCTGACGCTGAAGCCAACGCTGAAGCTGTTGGCGATGCCGTCGAAGGCGCTGCCGACGAAGCCACCGAAGCTGCTGGCGACGCTGCCGATGCGACCGCAGAAGCTGTCGAAGGCGCTGCAGACGCCGCTGTCGAAACCGCCGAAGACGCTGCCGACGCAGCGACCGAAGCCGTTTCGGGCGAGTAATTCGCTGCGGCTCCCTTCCGCAAGGAAGGTTGCAAGCAATCAGGGAAAGGCGGTGCCGCGAGGCGCCGCCTTTTTCGTTGTCCGAAAAGGAGTTGCGTCAGCCGCCGGTGCGCGGCGCGTTGGTCCAGACCCGCCTGTTGCGAGCCTTCGCCGAAAACCCGTCATACAGCGCGCGCGCAATCGACGCGATCCGGGCTTCGCGATTGCGCCTTGTGCCCTGTCCTGTGACGTAGATTGCGACAGCAATGGCACGGCCATCTGGCGCTTCGATAATGCCGACATCGCTGGATGTGTTGTTCAAAGAACCGGTCTTGTGGCTGACGCGCGTATTCAAAGGCATGTTGGCAACGATCCGGCGCTTGCCCGTGACCGTTCTGCTCATCGCACCAAGAAGGACCCGGCGGCTCTGGTCCGAGAGGAAATCGCCGCGATAGAGACCCTGGAGCAGTCGCACCATGGCTTTCGGCGTCGCAGAATCGCGAGGATCGATCCACGCGGCAGGGTCATACTCGCCATCGTCGCGGACCAATGTCGCAATATCGCGATCGATGCTGAAATCGTTGATGCCTTGACGTCGCATCCAGGCATTGACCTTTTCAGGACCGCCGACTGCCGCAAGCAGGGTGTCGGTCGCAGGATTGCTCGACCGCGTTATCATGATCTCGATCAGGTCGATCGCCGCCATGTACTTGCCCTTGCGTTTGGGCGCGGCGGGCGAGGAGAACTTCGCCGAACGGACGGGAATCAGCAACGGAAACTCGCTGGTCAGCGAATATTTCCCCTGCTCGACCATTTCGAGATAGGTCGCCGCAACCGCAATCTTGCTGGTCGATGCCATCGGAAACAGCTGGTCGCCCAACACCATGATCTGCTCGCCGGTGGTCAGATCCATTGCGGCGACGCCAATCCTGCCGCTGCTGCCATCGGCCAATTCGGCAATTCGCTGCTCGAATCCGTTGGCATAGACCGCTTCGTAGGTTTGCGGATTGCGCAGCTCGGTGCCGAGCGCGCTGTCGAAACTGGCCTCGAGGTCGTTCTTCTGCGCCGAAGCCGGGCTGGCTAACAGAGCGAGGCTGGCAAGGGCGGCGAAGATGGAGGGACAGCGGAAGGATGACATCTGTAGACAATACTCCGTCAGGGTTACTCGCGCCTTAATACCGCGAGTCTAGAGTCGGGCGATTCGTCGCTGCAAGCGCTCGATTCGCCGCGTGCGATGAATTGTGCGCTGCGAGCGACCGGATTCGCGCATTGGCCCAATTGGGGTGGTTCCTGTTCAAATATCGGAAGGAATTTGCGTTCCCAGGCGACCGAAATGAAATATTGTATCATCTTTCGTCAAGCCTACTCGTAATGGCCCTTGACTGTGCGGTCTGGCGCTGCACTGTAGCGGTCAATCAACGACCAGCAGGACCTCCCAATGACATCCACGACCACCTCCATGCGCGGCTCGCGTGCAATTCTCTCGGCAATGCTGCTCGGCAGTTCGAGCCTCGCATTTGCACAATCCGCACCGCAGATCGTCCAGCCGGGCGCTCCCGGCCAGGCCAGCAAGGTTCTGACCGCCGACGAAGCCACCCAACTGGCCAGCGCGAAGTACACCGAGGCCGATGTCATGTTCATGCAAGGCATGATCGTGCACCATCAACAGGCCGTCGAGATGTCCAAGCTGGTCAAGGATCGCACCAACACTGAAGAAATCGTCGCCATTGCCGGGCGGATCGAATCCAGCCAGGCCGACGAGATCTCCTTCATGAACGAATGGTTGTCGTCGCGAGGCGAAAAGACCGTGATGGTCGGCATGAGCGGACACGAAGGTCACGGCGGCGGCGATCATTCGGGCCATGCGATGGTCGATCACTCGACCATGTCGGGCATGGCGACTCCGGCCCAGATGGCGGCGCTCGCCGAAGCACAAGGGGTCGAGTTCGACCGCCAGTTCCTGACGCTGATGATCGCGCATCACGAAGGCGCGATCGATATGGTCGACAACCTACTCGGCCAGCCGGGTAGCGCGGCCGATCCAATCCTGTTCCGTTTCGTCGGTGATATCGAGAACGATCAGCAAGCCGAAATCGACAAGATGGATGCGCTGCTCGCCGGACTTTCTCCCGACCCGAGAGCCGGTCTCGCCGCCGGTTTCGACAACGCAGGCGAAGCAATCCTCAATCTACGCAAGGTGGTTAGCCTGTCGAAGCCGGCGGGCTTCTTCGATCCGGAGAATCCGGCTGACTTGCGGGCTCCAGTGCCGCCTCGCGAAGACGAGATGAACGGTGAAGGCCAGCCAACTGGCGAAGGCGAAGCCGCCAAGGTCCTCGCGAGGGCCAAGGCACTGGCCGAAGAGGCCGCCGCCCTCGCTGCGGCCCTTGCCGAATCCAATCAAGGCGATCCGCGCGAGGAAGAGGAAAGCCTCACGCAGTTTGCCGAGCGCACCCCTCTGCTCGACTTCGCCAACACCGATATGGCTTTCTTCGACGACATCATGGTCGCCGGAAACTACCACGGGTTCAACATCTACAAGCTCGGCGATGACGGGGTTCCGGAGCTGATGAGCTCGGTGGTTTGCCCCGGCGGCCAGGGCGATGTTTCCGTGGCCGGCGACATCCTTGTGATGAGCGTCGAACAGACCCGTGGACGTGTCGATTGCGGGCTTCAGGGTGTCGAAGAGGACGTGAGCCAAGAGCGCTTCCGCGGCCTCAGGATTTTCGACATATCCGATCTCACCGCCGTCCGTCAGGTCGGTCAGGTCCAGACTTGCCGCGGGAGCCACACGCACTCGATCGTCAGCGCCGACGACGAGAGGCTGATCGTCTACAACTCCGGGACGTCGCGCGTGCGCGACCAGGAAGAGCTGGCGCGCTGCATCGATACGGCAGCAGATTCGCGAACGGCGCTGTTCAGCATCGATGTGATCGAAATTCCGCTGTCCGATCCGTCGCAATCGCGCATTGTCAGCTCACCCCGCGTCTTCGCCGACGCCGAAACCGGTGAAATCGCCGGTCTTTGGAAGGGCGGCGATAGCGGCGAGGGGACGCAAACGGCGCGCCGTACCGACCAATGTCATGACATTACCGTGTTCCCGTCCAAGAACCTGGCCGCTGGCGCATGTTCGGGTAACGGCATCCTGATGGATATCTCGGACCCCATGAACCCGGTGCGGATCGACGCGGTGTTCGACAAGGGTTTTGCCTATTGGCACTCGGCCACGTTCAACAATGACGGAACGAAAGTGATCTTCACGGACGAGTGGGGCGGGGGCGGTCGCCCGCGCTGCAAGGCATCGGACCCGATGACCTGGGGCGCCAACGCGATATACGATATCAAGGACGGCAAGCTCGAATTCCGCAGCCATTATAAGATGCCCGGACCGCAGAGCGAGTACGAAAACTGCGTTGCGCACAACGGATCGATCATCCCGGTCCCCGGCCGCGATCTGTTCGTCCAGTCCTGGTATCAGGGCGGGATCAGCGTCATGGACTTCACCGACAGCGCGAACCCCAAAGAGATCGCGTTCTTCGATCGCGGATCGATCAGCGACAAGCAGTTGGTGGTTGGTGGGTTCTGGTCGTCCTATTGGTACAATGGTCGAATCTACGGGACCGAAATCACGCGGGGCATCGATGTCTTCGCGCTCGAGCCGAGCGAGCATTTGACTGCAGCAGAGATCGCCGCAGCCGAGGCAGCATCTTATGCGAATACGCGTTTCAACCCGCAGACCCAGACGCAAGTGACCTGGGACGCTTCGGTCATCGAAGCGGCAGAGGAAAGCCGAAAGGGCGGGTAAGGGAGGCCCTTTTCAAGACTGAAAATAAGGGGCGGGCGGCGCAGTGCCATCCCGCCCCTTTCCCTTTGCAGGACCTGTTGGGATCAGGCTTCCTTGGTCTTAGCAATCCACTGGTCGATCCGCTTTTCGAGGATCGATAGCGGCACCGCTCCGCCGCCGAGCACGGTGTCGTGGAAGCCTCGGATGTCGAACTTGTCGCCCAGTTCTTCCTCGGCCTTGGCGCGCAATTCCTGGATGCGGATCATGCCGATCTTGTAGGACGTTGCCTGTCCCGGTAGCACGAAGTAGCGGCGCACCTCTGAGCGGACGGTCGTTTCCGGCATCGGTGAATTTTCGAGGAAGTAGGTGATAGCTTCCTGCTCGCTCCACCCCTTCGAGTGTATGCCGGTATCGACCACGAGGCGGATCGCACGCCACATCTCGTTGACCAGTCTTCCGAAGTCGGAATACGGATCTTCGTAGCCGCCCATCTCTTTCGCCAGCAACTCGGAATACAGTGCCCAGCCCTCGCCATAGGCGGAGATGAAGCCCCCCTGCGACCGGAAACGCGGCATGTCCGGCAGTTCCTGTGCGATCGAGACTTGCATGTGATGGCCCGGATTGCCTTCGTGATAGGCGATCGCTTCGAGCACCGGGATAGGCATCGCTCGCATGTCCGAAAGGTGCGCGTAGTAGATGCCCGGACGCGAGCCGTCCGGTGTGCCGGGACGATAGTGTTGGGCTGCGCCGTCCTGTTCGCGGAACGGTTCGACCCGGCGCACTTCGAGCGGAGCCTTCGGCAGGGTGCCGAAATAATCGGGCAGCTTGGCAGTCAGCGTATCGATATGGTCCTTGGCGCGGTCGATGTAATCCTGCGCTCCGGCCTCGTCGTCCGAGAAGAAGAACTGGTCGTCCTCACGGGTGAAGGCGAAAAAGTCCGTCAGGCTCCCTTCGAACTCGACCTGTTGCTTGATCGCTTCCATCTCGGCCCGGATCCGGGACACTTCCGCCAGACCCTTCTCGTGAATCTCGTCGGCGGTCAGCTCGGTAGTCGTCATCATCCCGAGGCGGTAATTGTAGAAGTTGGACCCGTTATCGAGCGTGCTGACGCCTTGTGCCTGTTCGCTCGTATTGGGCCGGTCTTCGGTGAACCAATCGATCACGCGCCGATACGCCGGCGCCATCTGGCCCGTGAGCGCGGTTCGCGCTTGTTCGCGCAGCAAATCGGCTCGCTCCTGCGTGATCGTGCCGTCCTCGACCAGCTTGGCCAGATGCCCTTCGCTCGCTTGCCACAGAGCCGATGGCTCGCCGTCAGCGAATGGGGCCCCGCCGATCAGCTTGCCCGATTCCTCGATCACGGCGTCGTAGGCGAAGCGGGGCGGGCGGGTTCCGGCGGCGGCGTTGGCCCGTGCCCGTTCGAGCAGTTGATCCATAGCCGTCCCGATCCCGCCAAGCCGCGCAATGAAGGCCGTCATGTCGCTTTCATTATCGACTTTGTGCTGGGTCAGCAGGAAGCTTGGAAGCGCCGTGTGCAGCCCGTTCATCTGGGTAAGGATGTACTCCTGCTCGCGAAATCCGGCTGCCGCTTCGGCCTGCTCCCTGCGGAATTGCCACATGTCCCACGAAAGCTTCGCTTCGTCGGACAGTTCGTCGTAGTCGAAATTGGCTTCCATCTCGGCAGTCGCCTGCTGCCACCATTCGAGCTGGGCCTGCACTGCCTCGAGCGTGAAATCATCGATCTTGTCGTAGTCGCTCTTCATCCCCAGCGCGGTCTGCCGCAGCGGGCTGAAGCGCAGTTCTTCTTCAAACTTCGTTTCGAACCAGTCGTTGATGCATTCGGTTTGCGTGGTCGTGCATTCGATGACAGCGACGGGCTGGCTCGACAGCGCATCGCATCCGGAGAGTGCGACCGAGGCCAGCAAAACGGCGGCAAGTCTGATCTTCACGTAGGCTCCCTTCCTCAACTCTTGGCCCCGTCATGCGACAGCGCAGTGCGAAAGGGAAGCCGTCTATTCGACCAACAAATCACTTCGCTTGACCAACGCGTTATCGGGCTTTGCTCGTGGGTCGGCCGCCATTGCATTGATCGAGCCGGCCGTCGAATCCGTTGAGCAGACCTGCAAAGGCGCGTGAACGGCTTTTCTGCTTTCGGCCTGCGAAGTTGACAGAGTTGGCACGGTGTCAACCCGCCATTCTGAGCGTAAACGATTGAATAATATACCAATATAAGAGAAAATGCCGCTTGACACTTCGCCAACGCTAAGCGCGCTTTTCGGGTGAGAGTTGAGACTGTCCTATCATGACGAGCCGAACATGGCAGGTTTGGCGCATGTAGGAAAATCGGGGGCGTGAGGCCCGGAAAAGTGCTGCTGTTCAGCGTGCTCGCAGCCAGCCGTCGATCAGCTTTGCAGCCTGTCTCGCAACTCGGCGGCTTGCTTGACCCGGACATGCCCCGGACCGGTGGCCGCGAGCAGCGCATCATGCACCCTGTCGATCTCGGCGCGGGCTTCCTCAGGCCGACCCAAAGCCACGAGAACTTCCAAGCGGACCAGCTCGCTTGTGAGGGTACCAAGATGATCTGCCCCGATGTGTTCGATCTGGAGCTGTAAGGTCGCTTCGATTGTCTCGAACGCTTCGTCAGGGCGGCCAAGACCGAGGAGAATTTCCGCCAAGAGCCTGCGTGTGGTGAGTACGCGCGGATGCTCGCTGCCTTGCGCGCGCTCCCGGATCGGCAGAAGCCTTTGCACAGCTTTCAGCGCTTCGTCCTTGTTCCCAACGTCCGACAGGATCTTTGCCTCGAGCCATCGTGTGCTGAGCACATGCGGATGCTCTGCGCCTAGAACCTGCTCGCAGATCGGTCGGAGCTTTTGCAAGGTAATGAGGGCTTCTTCGTGGCGGCCCAAACTGCTAAGCATATCGCATTCGAGGTATCGAGTGACGAGCACATGCGGGTGCTCCCTGCCCAGCACGCGCTTTTGGATCGGCAGGAGCTCCTTCGCAGCTTTCAACGCTTCATCATAGCGCCCAAGGTTTGCAAGTATCTGTACTTGTAGCCCTTTTGTGTCAAGCATGGCTGGATGCTCGCTGCCTTGCACGCGCTCCCGGATCGGCAGGAGACTCTGCACGGCTTTGAAGGCTTCATCAACACGGCCAAGGTCTGAAAGGATGCCCGCCTCAAGCCATCGTGTGCTGAGCACTTCGGGATGCTCATCGCCTCGGACACGTTTTTCGATCGGTAAGAGCTTCTGCACGGTCATGAGCGCTTCATCATAACGACCAAGTTGTGAGAGTATCTGCGCTTCGAGCCATCGTGTGGTGAGCACATCTCGATGGTCGCTGCCTAGCAGCCGTTCGCGGATTGCCAGGAGCTCCTGCACGGCCATTAGCGCTTCATCATAACGACCAAGTAGTGAGAGTATCTGCGCTCCGAGCCATCGTGTGGTGAACACACCCGGATGCTCGCTGCCTTGCACACGCTCGCGTATCGGCAGGAGTTCCTGCACCACTGCAAAGGCCCCTTCATATCGACCGGAAAACGAAAGCGCCTGCGCGAGCGCATACCGCGCACCAAAACCCAATGGCTCACTGCCAAGATCATGGCGCATGGCCAATCTAACCGCGCGCTGACACAGCAAAACACAAGCGCGGTATCGCCCTTTATCGAACAAGTTCTGGTTGGCAATCGACACCGCATTTATCACCCGTTCCGCTTCCGCCGGATCAGCCGCATCGAATCGTGATGAGGCGATCTGAAGCGGTTCGCCGTCGAGGATTTCAATCCCTTGCAGGTCATTGGCGAGTGCCACCACGTCGCGATCGTCTGGGGCCAGGCCGCTCGCTACCGCCGATAGGCGCTGTGCCGCTTCGAGCTCCCCGGTCGCATCGAAGCCGATCATCCGGCTGGCGTGAAACTCGCTTAGCTGGTGGGCCACAAGGCCCAGCTCGCCGCGCACTCGCTGATAGCCCTGATCGAGAATGTCGATCGCGACCGCGTCGTTGCCTTCGCTGCGCTCCTTGTCCGCCGCGCTCAGCCATTTGCGCGGCATCCATTGGTCGCGCTCTTCGGCCAGCTCTTCGTTCTCTTTTTCCGTTTCGCTCAGGTTCAAGCGCAGTTCGCTCAATTCCTCCGACATGCGGAGCTGTGTCTTGGTGACGGAGCGCAGCTTCCAGCGCGTTCTCAGCCATGCTCCAACCGCAACCAGCGCAAAGCCGAGGCTGATTAATGTATCGAACGCAACTACACTTTCCCAAAGCGACAAGGGCTGCGCGGCCGCCGCAAGAACTTCCAGCACTCGTTCGCCCCCTGTTTCCGTTGCGGATGTCATTATCCGTGTTCTTGAAGTGGAAACAAACAAAAAGCCCCGCCGGATCGCTCCGACGGGGCCTTTTCAACTCTGGCAGGTGCGGGGGCCTAGAAGCCCATGCCGCCGCCCATGCCGCCCATGTCGGGCATGGCCGGGGCAGCCGCCTTGTCTTCCGGCTGGTCGACGATCGCCGCTTCGGTGGTGATCAGCAGGCCGGCAACCGAAGCCGCATCCTGCAGCGCGGTGCGGACGACCTTGGTCGGGTCGATCACGCCGGCCTTGGCGAGGTCCTCATAAATGTCGGTGGCCGCATTGAAGCCCAAGGCTTCGTCGTTGCCGTCGATCAGTTTGCCGGCAACAACCGCGCCGTCGTGACCTGCGTTTTCGGCAATCTGGCGGACCGGTGCCTGAAGCGCACGGCGAACGATGTCGACGCCGCGGGTCTGGTCGTCATTGCCGCCTTCGAGCCCGTCGAGGGCCTTGGTGGCATAGAGCAGCGCCGTGCCGCCGCCAGGGACGATGCCTTCTTCGACGGCAGCGCGGGTGGCGTGCAGCGCGTCGTCGACGCGGTCCTTGCGCTCCTTCACTTCGACTTCGGTTGCACCGCCAACCTTGATGACGGCAACGCCGCCGGCGAGCTTGGCAAGGCGCTCTTGCAGCTTTTCCTTGTCGTAGTCGCTGGTGGTGTTCTCTTTATCGATCACGATACGCTTGGCGGCGCCGAGGTCGTTCAGCGTGGTTTTCTCCAGGCTCAGACCGACTTCCTCGGAAATCACTTGGCCACCGGTCAGGACAGCCATATCCTGCAGCATTGCCTTACGGCGATC
>JAAUYH010029513.1_pt1 | contig 28796 bp, 21 predicted proteins | sample 7278061 | NCBI WGS metagenome assembly JAAUYH01 (sample SAMN14350203, study PRJNA611818) | marine sediment metagenome | isolation source: surface marine sediment (0.6m) | place: French Polynesia: Moorea | collected 2018-08
AGCAGAGATTAAAGGTGAGTGTCGAGTAGTCTATCAACCAAACAATCCTTTATCTTGTGGTGCAGTAGTTTGGATTGAGGTAGTTTCCGATACTGTAGTAATACCACAGTTCTTGAAACCCATGGGGGTCGACCTCGCGCTATAATCAGATTCTTAAAATAATTATTCTCTATTATAAATCGTAAATTTTAAATGAGAACTGATAACTGATAAATGATACAAGCTTTACGAGGAACAAGAGATATATTGCCAGAAGAAGTGGGATACTGGCAGCTAATCGAAGCTACAGCTAGAGAAATCTTAACTAGGGCTTTATACCAAGAAATTCGACCCCCAATCTTTGAACAGACTTCCCTGTTTGAGAGAGGAATAGGAGAAGCTACAGATATTGTAGGGAAAGAAATGTACACTTTTAAAGATAGAGGCGATCGCTCTTTGACCTTGCGCCCAGAAGGAACAGCAGGGGTAGTACGTTCCTACATTACTAATAAACTTTTTTCCCAAGGAGTGCAGCGTCTTTGGTACACTGGGGCGATGTTTCGTTACGAAAGACCCCAAGCTGGTCGTCAGAGACAGTTTCACCAAATCGGATTAGAATTACTCGGTAGTGGTGCGCCCCGTGCAGATGTAGAAGTTATAGCTATTGCTACAGATATTTTACAAGCACTAGGACTCAGAAATCTTACTCTAGATATTAACTCCGTTGGAAGAGGAGAAGACCGTCAGAGATATCGGGAAGCTTTAGTACAATACTTAGAGCCTTACAAAGCGGAACTAGATAAAGACTCCCAAGAGCGTTTGACTCGTAACCCTTTACGGATTTTAGACAGTAAAGACGAAAAGACTCAGGCGATCGCCCAAGATGCACCAAAAATTATCGATCATCTCAGTGATGAATCGAAACAACACTTTGATACAGTACTGCAACTACTAACAGATTTAAGTATTCCCTACAACATCAATCACTGTTTAGTTAGAGGACTAGACTACTATACCCACACGGCTTTTGAAATCAAATCCGATGAGTTGGGTTCACAAGCTACCGTTTGTGGTGGTGGTCGTTATGACGGTTTAGTAGCAGAATTAGGAGGACCCGAGACTCAAGCTATTGGTTGGGGGATGGGAATGGAAAGATTAGTCTTACTCTTACAACAACTCCAACAACCTCCTGTAACTCCTCCTGACTTTTATTTAGTATCTCGTGGTGTAATCCCAGAAGCTCAAGGATTAGTCTTAGCTCAAAAATTACGGAGTGCTGGTTTTATCGTGGAATTAGACTTAAGCGGTAGTGCTTTTGGTAAACAATTTAAAAGGGCTGATCGTAGTGGTGCAGTTGCCTGTATAGTTTTAGGAGATGCAGAAGCAGAAAACAAAACTGTCGGTCTTAAGTGGTTAGCTTCTGGGGAACAGGAGGCGATCGCCCAAACTGATTTATTAGCCAATACCGAAGCTTTACGCAGTAAAATTGCTCAAATCAGAAACTAAATATGACGAAATACATCATGTGGGGTAGCTATTGCGAAAATGCCCTAGAAAAACGCACTCCCTATCGGCAAGACCATTTAGAACGGCTAAAAAAACAGAAAGAACAAGGAATTCTAGTGACTCTAGGTCCTACCAAAGACAATACTAAAGTTTTTGGCATCTATGAAGCAGAAAGCGAAGCAAAAGTTAAGGAGCTAGTCGAATCCGATCCTTATTGGCAAAATAGTATTTGGACTGAATACCAAATTAAAGAGTGGATTCAGGCATTTTAGTAAGTAGCAAGTAATATCTGCTCCTACTCTACTCTCTCTGTTGCCAGTAGCCAATCAAACAGTATTCGTGGGAAGTCACCGAGTCCCGCTCCTAAATACGATTGATTATGTTTAGGTTTCCAGTAGGTGGTATATAATCTCATAAGCAGTGGGAGAGGAATCAGGTGGAATCAGAACAATCTAGTAAGCAATCTTTATCAAAATCTGAGACAATTCAACAGTTACGGACAACTATTAATCAGCTAGAAGGGATTATCGAAGAACTAGACACTACTAATGTAGAACAATTGCCAGAATCCCCATCTCTAGAAACTCTGGTTAAAACCACAGAAGAACTAGAAAGCACCATATCCAAAGCGAAACAAACTCCTTCTCCAGTAAAAGAAGAAACTACTATTACCGAGATACCAGAAGCTAAACCACAAGAATCGCCTGAAGCAGAAACCCCAGAAGTAACCTCTACTCCTGAAACTGCTCAACCTCCTGAATCTCAGACAAATAAATCCTTGATCGTTGGTATTGTAGCAGCAGTGGCGATCGCCTTGATACTTATCGGATTACAATTTTTACCTACTAACCCTGGAGGGATTATTTCCTCTTCATCAAAAGCCTCGGGAAAATTAGCTACTAATCCTGAGCTAAACTTTATTGCAGCTATCGAAAAACAAGTCGAAACTCTTACTAAATCCTACGAACCAGACTTAATAACTCTCATCAAACCCGACTTTAAGAACAATACCCTATTTGTTACCGTTGATGACCAATGGTACGAACTAAAAAGCGATCGCCAACAACAAGTATCCAATGAAATTAACAAGCGATCGCGCCCAATCGAGTTTCAGAAACTAATCATTCAAGACAGGAAAGGAAAACTATTAGCTCGTAATCCTGTAGTAGGGGATAACATGGTTATTTTCCAGAGCAGCAATGACTTATAATCAATAAAAAACTTGGGTATAAGGTTTCTGAAAATTATGTTCTAAGATAGCGTTCATAATTACGTTGGCGATTTTCTCTCCACCGATGGAGGAAGGTTTGATCGGATCGTAGCGCATTGGCATAGTCTTGAGTTTCGTTACAGGTTAATCGCAAGTCAATTAAGGGAATACCCGCTTGAAATGCCAGGCGAATAATCACATCATTAAAAGTTGCCAAAGCTGCGATCGCAATTTGTCTTTCTAATTTTACTGAATGATTGGGATAGTAGATTGTGCAAATCACTGTAGGAAGATTAAAACTCAATATTTTCTCTAATAATTTCTCATACTGTTGCTCAAATTGCTCACTTATATCTGCCAATTTACTAAAAACTTGTGCCGACGAAGCTACATTCTCATTGAGAATACCAATATGACTCAGTGCATTGTTACCACCAACACTAAGAATGAGGTGAGTAGTATCTGGGGGTAATTGTTCTAATTGAGCATAAACATCATTAATTTTACTACCATATTCTTTCCATTGATACCAGTTACTCATCCAAGACTTGACTATTGGAAGACTATCTGCGATCGTTATCATATTTTTACAAGCACCTGAAGCATCCTTACCTTTTCTTGTTCTTTCTCCGTGGTCAATAGCAGAAAGAATAATATCTCTAGGCTCTCTATAACAAAAAGTCGCTTTTGCTAATCCTAAAGCAATTAACAGCTTAATAAAAAAACTTGGCTTTGAATGAGTTTTTATAACAACATTTCCGTATTTTATTTTGAGAAAAATTATGGTTAGAAAATTATTGAAGTATATTCCTCTTAAAAATCCGCAGTTAGAATATTTATTAAACTCTTCTTGGGCAACTGCATTATTCTGACTGGCTAATGCAAGTAAGTCTTCCTGATAATTATATATAAGAGTGCTAGCAGATTTGGGAATACTACTACTGATTATTATCATCCTGGATATATACCATGGAAAAGACGATGTTTTGTTTTAAGCCAGCGTCTCAAAAATTAACCTCCAAAAAGTGCTTTTAAACTCCGCCAAAAGCAAATCTTTTTGCGATGATTAATCTCATTAGATACCTCTAGCTGCGGTGTTACTCCACCCTTGGGAGTGAAGGTTTTTTTACTATGGTATGTTTGGAATACAATTGCATTATCTAAGTTTAGCGATCGCGCCCCATCAAGTTTTTAACTCTGGGAGTGGGAAGTCCCCCGTATAGGCGGAGGGGTCGCTCCGCGCACCTGCGGTGAGAGAACGAGTCCATCGGACTTAACAAATTAGACGTAAAATCTTCATATATTACAAAGCTTGATTGTTGTACGATAAATTTGGACGCAAGGGATGAACCTAAATCGATCCAGAGTTGGGAAGCACCCATCCTAGATGAGAGTGAAAGGCAGTCTATCAAGGCGGGACCTCCAGAGCTAGGGAAATGCAAGCAAAAATCGAATAAACAAAACGATACATGGTAGCTCAGGGGCTCTGAGTGGTACTGCCTGTGGAGGTATCGGAACGGGGTAACACTGTTGGGAAGTCATAGACTGTTTGTACCAGCAACTACTAGGGAAGACCAATGAAGCAGGAATACCTAACAGCGATGTTAGGAAGCCTGGGATTTATCCTAGGAGGATGTCACTTTACCAACGCGCTTGCGCCTTTTCAGTAGAGGTAGTAAAAACAGAATAACGGTAAAAATGATAATTGTTAAAGATATGGGACGCTCAAAAAATATGGTGGGAGAACCTTGATTCATTAGTAATGATTGTCGCATCGAGGTTTCTGCCAGAGGTCCTAAAACGATCGCGAGAACTACTGGGGCGAGGGGATAATTTAATTTACGTAAGAGATAACCTACAATACCAAAGATGAGCATTAACCAAACATCGTGCATATTCTGGGTTGGCGCATAGCCCCCGATAATGCAGAGGACGAAGATTAATGGTACAAGAATTGTTACTGGCAGTTTCAGTACCCAGACAAAGACAGGAATCAAAGCTAGATTAACAATTAGTGCCACCAGATTTGCTACATATAAACTTGCAACCGAACTCCAAACAAATTCCTGATTATCAACAAATAAGCGTGGTCCTGGTTCTAAACCCCAAATGACCATTCCTCCTAATAAAATTGCGGTAGTGGGAGAGCCAGGAATTCCCAAAGTCATCATCGGCAACATTGAACCAGTACTAGCAGAGTTATTAGCTGCTTCTGGTGCAACCACACCATCAAGATTTCCTTTCCCAAATGAATCGGGATTTTTAGACATCATTTTTGCTATTCCATAAGACATCAGGGAAGCAGGGGTAGCACCTGCTGCTGGTAAAACGCCTACGAAATAGCCCAGAAAAGAACCCATGAGCATTGCTTTAAGATTATGCTTGAGGTCTTTGGCAGTATTAATGATACTTTTAATAGAAATTTTGGTTGGGAATAGTTGTAATTTATTGTTGCTATTTTCCAGTGTCCAAAGCATCTCACCAATACCATATATTCCGATCGCCAAGACGAGGAAGTTGATACCAGAATAGAAGCCTGGAATATTGCCAAAGATCAATCTAGGCTCACCACTGACGATATCCAATCCCACTGCACTCAATACTAGACCTAAGCAAATTGAAAATAAAGTTTTGGGGATATCTTTGCCCCCTAAACCCACAAAAGTAGCAAAAGCCAGTAACATCAAAGCAAACTCTTCTGGTGGTCCAAAAGCGAGGGCAAATCTTGCTAGGGTAGGAGCTAAAACGGTAAACAAGACTACTGAAATAGTCCCCCCGACAAATGAGGCGATCGCTGCTGAAATCAGAGCGCGATCGCCTTTCCCCCCCAGAGCAAGAGGACGACCATCAAAAGTAGTTGCTACCGCCGTCGAAGCCCCAGGAATCCCCAGAATTATCGCGCTAATTGCCCCTCCATACATTGCACCGTAGTAGATTGCACCAAGAAAGATAATTGCGGAAGTAGGTGGCACTAAAAAGGTCATGGGAAGTAAAATAGCGACACCATTGACCGAACCTAGTCCAGGGATAACACCGATAAATAAACCCAGAGTACAACCGAACAAAACCAGCAATAAATTTATCGGTTGGAACACAATCGAGAAGCCATCGAGCAGAGGTTGTAGGATATCCATAGTTACTGAGAAAAAGCTCAGAGAAAAAGGTCATATAGTGGGTAAAATAAAGGCTCGGTCATGCCTTTAGGCAGAGTGATTGTTAATGCCACCTCAAAAAAGAAAAACATTACGATCGGAGCAGTCAGAGTTAGAATTGTGGTCAGCAGCCAAGAACGCTTGCCGATAAAGCGCAGGTGAGAGAATAAAAACAACATCACTGCTCCATACATCCCGATAAAAGGAATTATCCCTAGGGCTACTACTAGAGAGCCAGAATTGATGGCAAACGAGCGTAAACCCTGTTGATTTAGGTAGAGATTATGGGAACATGAGCTTTCGCTGGTTCTGGCGAGCCAGTTAATACCATTCCAAATACAACAAATCAGCATTCCTAGAGAAGCCCAAAAGGGAAAAGCTCCTCCACCCAGTCCTTCACCTGGAATGTAGCCAATTGGTAGCTTGGCACTCTCGTTCATGAAGTAAATAGAGAGGATTGCTAGAGCGATCGACCCCAGGATATCTGCTTGTCTAGTTGACATTGTTTTCCTTGCTTATAGTTTATTTGATTTCGCCAGTATTTTTCAGGAGTTCTTTATGCTTTTCTTCTTGATTCATCCAATAAGATTCCAGGTTGCTACCAGTAATAAACTCTCCTTTTAAACTCTTAGATTTCATGTATTCTTGCCACTCTGGTGTTTGGTAAACTTGTTCAAACACATTTTGGTAATATGCTTGAGCTTCTGGACTCATTCCTGGCGCGCCCACCACACTACGCTGCATAAAGTAGCTAAAGTCTTGACCCATCTCTTCAAAAGTCGGTGTGTCGGGGAACTGTTCTAGACGATTGGCGGTAAAAGAGGCAACAGGAACAAAACTACCTTCTTCATAAAAGCCTAAAGCTTCTGAAGGGTTATTAACAGTAGAGTTAACCTGCTTCCCTGCTAATTGCTTGGCGACATCACCGCCACCTTTTAGAGGAATATAGGTCATATCTAGATCGTAGTTGCTATTGAGGAAGTTAGTCAAAATTTCATCTTCTTGACCTTTTCCTGTTCCCGCCATCAACCATTCTTTGTCCGCTTCTTTAGCTGCTGCTACAAACTCATCAAAATTAGTAATACCGCTATCTTTATTTACCCAAAGAAGGAAAGTATCTTCAGCCATACGAGCAATTGGGGTAAATGTAGAAATATCCACGTTTAGGTTGGGTTGTCGTAAAGGAGTTGTATAGAAGCTATTGAGAGTCACCATAATGGTGTAGTTGTCTCCTTCTTTAGACTTTAGATACTGTAACGCCTCTGCACCAGAACCACCGCCTTTATTGAGAGGGACTAACGGCTTAGATGCCAGGTTGTGTTTCTGAACAATCGTCTGCATTAACCGCGCCATTTTATCTGCACCACCACCTTTGCCAGCCATGATGACGAATTCAATTGGCTTTTTCGGTTCCCAGTCAGAGGTTGCTGCTGTTGCTGCTACTGTTTCTGCTGTCCCTTCTTGAGTAAATACAGCTTCGGAGGCTGTTTCTGAGGAATTATTGCAGGCGGTTACTGTAGTTCCCATTGCCAGTAAAGCAACTAAAAATCCTGTTTTGATATTCATAGGTTGTAATTTTTACCTCAAGTTTTGTGTCGAAGTTGTTTATAAGTTTTCCGAAATGTATATTTATTCTAGGAAGCTATTGTCAAATTTTTGATTAGGTTTATATTGTTGGAAGCATCCTGGCATAAAGTGCCTTGCGCCCTTGGCTACTGGTTTGACAAGTTAGATCCTACGATAGCTAGTACCCTTACTAGATAAAGATTTCAACAAGAAAAGTTATCTAAATTGTGAACCTACATAGCCACTTCACGATTGCTTAGATAATCCTGCTAAACAGAATTTGCCAGAATAGTTTGCTCTAGCAATTTCACACTGGCATAAATAGAACTTAGATGGGGTGTTGGAGTATCGGTCAATTCTCCCAGTTCGATCGCTGCTCCTACTAAAGCATCTATTTCTGTCATACGACCAGCTTCAATGTCTTGTAGCATCGAAGTTTTGTGCGCTCCAACATTCCTCGCACCTTCAATTCTCTGCTCCAGAGAAATGCCAAATTTTACACCTAATTTTTCTGCGATCGCTTTTGCTTCCAACATCATATTACGAGCTAACTCTCTGGTCAAAGAATATTCACAAATGCGGTCTAAAGTAGCTCCAGTAAGTGCGCTGATGGGATTAAAAGCCAAATTACCCCAAAGTTTGACCCACAACTCATTGCGAATTTGGTTGCGTACTGGAGCTTTAAGATTAGCTTGACGTAGCACTTGAGCCAGTTGCTTGAGGCGATCGCTTTTTGTGCCATCTAATTCGCCGAGGGAAAAGCGATCGCCTTCTATGTGCCTAACTACTCCCGGGGCGACTAATTCTGTTGCTGGATAAACCACACAACCGATAACTTGCTTAATGGGGATATTTGTTTCTATTGTGCCTTCAGGATCTACCGCCCGAATTATATAATGTTCATATTCTCCCCCTGTTTCACGAAAATACCACCAGGGAATGCCGTTTTGCGCCATAACTACCATAGTTGCTTGCCCGTATAAAGCTGGCAAAGAAGGTGCTACTTTGGGTAAACTCTGAGCTTTAACTGTTACAAAAATTGCATCCTGGGGTTCGACAGTGTTAACGTCATCGGTAGCAAAAAAATTATCGATGGTTTCTTCTGAACCATTTTCTTCCAGCTTTAGCCCTTGAGTTTGCAGTGCTTCGAGTTGTTTACCTCGGGCAATTAGGGTAACTTCTACCTCAGAGCGTGGTAATTTAGCTAATTTCGCTCCCAGATAGCTGCCAATTGCTCCAGCACCGAAAATACAAATTTTCATTGATTGTTAGTAGTTAGTAGTTAGTAGTTAGTGGTTAGTGGTTAGTGGTTAGTGGTTAGTGGTTAGTTGCGCTCTTGCGTTCTTGCTAATTACTGATTACTTTTGAATGCACAACATCTAAGGTTCATGCTTCATCCTTAATTACTGATTTAGTCTGCGGTAATTCCGAGTAATTCTGCCATTTTGAGTCTTTGAGGCTTTCCTGTTGCACCTCGGGGTAGAGCTTCTAAGAAGTGAAACTTACGAGGGACTTTAAAATCTGCTAAATACTGTGAGCAGTATTGCTTTAATTCTTTTTCATCTATAGTTTCTTTTAAGACAACCGCAGCATGGACATCTTCACCAAGGATTTTGTGAGGGGCTGCAAAAGTGAGAACTTCATCCACTGCGGGATTACGGAGAATCACATTATCTATTTCCAAAGGAGAGATTTTTTCTCCACCGCGATTAATTAATTCTTTGATACGCCCTGTAAGAGATAAATAACCAGATTCATCGATTACTCCTTGATCGCCAGTGCGAAACCAACCGTTAGTAAATGCCTTGGCGTTAGCTTCAGGATTATTTTCGTAACCATCAACTACATTGGGTGCTTTAACTACTATTTCCCCTAATTGACCTTTTTCTAACAGATTTCCTGCCTCGTCCATAATGCCAACTTCTACACCGAAGCCATAGCCTACTGTTCCTGCTTTATGTTCTGCGGGGGGTAAAGGATTAGAGGTCATTTGGTGTGAAGCTTCAGTCATACTGTATGCTTCGAGTACTGGTGCATTAAAAGTTTTTTCTAGACTTTCTAATACCACTGGAGGTAGAGAAGAACTACTAGAGCGAATAAATCTTAGCTTACTTTTGGCGATCGCATCTTGATTACGACTTGCCCGAGATAATAGTAACTGGTGCATAGTTGGTACTGCGGAATACCAAGTAGGCTGAAAGTTCGCCAACAGTTTCCAAAATTCCAGAGCATTAAATCCACCAACTGGAACAATTACTGTTCCGCCAGAAGATAAAGTAGAGAGCATCGAAGCGACTAAACCATGAACATGAAATAGAGGCATTACACAAAGGGAACGATCTTTTGCTGTTAGATTGTAAGTGCCGATGATATTACTGGCAGAAGTAGCTAGATTTCGATGTCTAATAGGTACTCTCTTGGGTCTGCTAGTTGTGCCACTAGTGTGCAGAATCATCGCAATATCATCGGGTTGAGCCAACTCAGTCAGTCTTGGCTCTCGTTTCTGACCTCCTTGAAGACTAAAAGACAGTCCCTCTGGTTGTAATGTTGCTTGAATGAGCAGCATTTTGTCCGTAAGAGCTTCTTTAGCTGCTGCTACTCCTTCATCCAACACAATTAATGCACTAGCGTTGATGTCTTCATAATAGAAAGCAAATTCTGCTGCTGAATATTTAGGATTGAGGGGTGCTGCTGTCCCACACATCGCTGCCACTAGATAGGTGACAACCATTTCGGGACCATTAGCCATAGCGATCGCCATGCGATCGCCACGACCAATCCCTAATTGATTGAGTTGTGCTGCCAGATCTACAATTTGCTGTTTTAGATTTTTGTAGCTTATAGTCGGTCGCTCTGGAGCAACTAGGGCGGGATGTTCCTCATCTCCAATCAATAGATCCAGTAAAGTTTGTTGTCTATTATCGCTCTTTACCATTACTTACTCTAAAATTTATTTTACGGGTTTGTTGTTAACGAAACTATTATAGAAAGCTACGCTTAAGCGGAGGGACTTGTAGGGGTGTGCCAAGGGAATAGCCTTAGCCAGCTTTGATAGATAACAATTAACTTTTCATCTTTTTCTTGCAATTCCGACCCGCGAGGGACTAGCGGGTCGGAATTGCGAGTCAGGGTTGACAAATAAATCCAGGTTTTTTGGTTGGAAACCTAGCTTTAAAACCTCCCATTTCTGGGGTCGAAGGTACTCGACGGAGCCTGCTTCGACTTCGTAATGTTTGCCTCCACAATGTTAAGGGTCGGTACTATCCAAGCAGCACTAGTTTAACCCAATTAAACCTGTTTAACCACTTGGTTCTAGGAGCTTCGAGGCTGGCACGCACCCCAAGGTAGGAACTTTAACGCTTACCGTTAACCTAGCCAATTTAATGGCTTAGTCTGCTCAACTTATGGACTATATTTCAAGCCCCCGACTCCGTCTGCGAGTTGTTGACCAATGAAGAATAAACAGGAAATCCCACGCATAAATGACGTGGGATGAGTTGAATAAGTTTCAGTCCCATTTATTTTATTCAATTCGATCTTAAGGTAACATAGCCTTTCTCCTAACTGCTACGGCACAAATTAAGCTCAATAGGGATTGGGTTATAGGGTGTGGGGTGTGGGGGCGGAAGGAGACTTCACAACAAAGCGGATCTGTTTTAGGTTCAATATCTAGATATATTAAGTCTCCTCCCGGGGGGTGTGGGGAAGTAATACTGATTACTTATTACTTTCTTCTGAGTCCTTGTTACTGAAAAAATAACCAATAAGATAAAGAGAGCCACAAAAAACCACAGTTGAATCAATTTCTTGCTGCCATACTGTTTCTAAAGCCAGAAAAAGATCGGAGTAAGTTTTACATTCTCTCAATTGAGGACAAACTGTACTTGCCAAAGTAGCTAACTCTTCTGGCTTGGCAGTGCTATGATCTGGCACAGGAACAAGATGTAAAGCATCACCAGGGCGTAAAAGAGCTTGAAAAATCTCTTGATGATCTTTAGTAGAGAGTATCCCCATAATAAAAGTTACAGGTTTTTGCAGACTATCTATATATTGTCTCAAGACGATCGCTGCTGCTGGATTATGCGCCCCATCTATTAGTAAAGGGCGACTGCGCCAAGTAGTCCATTGTATTCTTCCCAACCAGCGAGTTTTTGCCATTCCCTGTTGTATAGCAGTTTCCGAAATAGTCCAACCTTGCTTTTGTAATTCTCTAATTGTGGCAATTGCGATCGCAGAATTGATTAATTGTACTTCTCCTAATAACGGTAGGGGATATTCAATATCTTGATATTTTGCACACCTTATACCGTTTTTATTTAAGTTGGCTACAGATGGGAGACTGGGAGAAAGATTTGTAGTATTAACTTGTGGAATTGGGATTATATTGCTGAAGTTTAAATCTGCTGTAGAAGACTTATTAGGTTTAATTTCTGTGGCAGCTTCTACCCATACTGTAGGACAATTTAACTCTGTAACTCTTGCTTGTACTACTGCTTCAGCTTCAGGTGGTAACTTGCCGATCACTGCTGGACAATTTGGCTTGAGTACTCCTGCTTTTTCTGTAGTGATAGCAGTCAGAGTAGAGCCAAGACGTTGCCAATGTTCCCGACTAATAGAGACAATAATACTTGCCAAAGTGCGATCGCAGACATTAGTAGCATCCAGTCTTCCTCCTAAACCCACCTCCATAACTGCAACATCCACTTTTTGTTGAGCAAAATAAAGCCATGCTGCTGCGGTAATTACTTCAAACTGAGTGGGGCTTTCTCCATCAGGTGTTATAGCTGTGATAATCTCTTTGAGGACTGTAATTAAATCAACTTCTGTAATTGGTTGTTCATTAAGATAAATTCTTTCTGTCCAATGTACCAAATGGGGAGAAGTATAACGCCCGACTCTATAACCAGCTTGAGTTAATATCGAGGAAAGATAAGCACATACGGAACCTTTGCCATTTGTCCCTGCTACATGAATGATCGGTACTCGATGATGAGGGTTGCCAATATCTGCTAGTAGTTTTTGAATGCGTTTTAAACCCAGATGGACTCCAAAACGCTGAAACGGTTGTAATAGTGAATCTATGCCAGTTGTAACGCTCATCCTTAATTTACCTTGATCATTTATATGATATGACTGAATTGAAGTAAGAAACTTTTTGTAACTAACTTGCTTCATTATTGAAGACGGCGACTGGCTCTACCGAACTTTGTTCAACATCCCTCGTCGTCAAAGTAACTTTATCCTTAGATTATTAAAATATGGCTGATATAAACCTATCTATATTAAACGGTCGTAATGGTTTTGTTATCTCTGGTGTAAATCAAAATGCTCTTTTGGGAGATGCTGTCAGCACTGCAGGAGATATTAATGGTGATGGTATAGCAGATATTGTTATTGGTGCAAGAAACAGCAACAGCAATGCAGGAGAAGTTTATGTCATTCTTGGTGATGAAGCAGATTTTCCAGCTAATTTTTCTGTATCGGATTTAGATGGGAATAATGGCTTTAGAATCAGTGGACTAGCTGATAATGATCGCTTGGGAATTTCCGTTAGCAGTGCAGGAGATTTCAACGGTGATGGTACTGATGACTTGATTATTGGTGCTAATGGTAGAAACAATGATACTGGTGCAAGTTATGTAATTTTTGGTGAAGATCAGGGCTTTCCCTCTAGTCTAGATTTATCGGATCTGGATAATAATGATGGTTTTGTCATCAATGGTTTAATTGAAGGTGATTTATTTGGTACTTCTGTCAGTAGTGCAGGAGATGTCAACGGTGATGGTTTTGATGACGTTATTATTGGCACACCTTATGGCTACAATAATCAAAATCTTGGGGCAGGGGCAAGCTATGTAATTTTTGGCAGCAATGAGAGCTTTAGTAATTTTGACTTGGCTTCCTTAGATGGTAGTAACGGCTTTGCTATAAATGGTGTTGAAGAACTTGATAATACTGGGTTTTCTGTAAGTAGTGCAGGAGATTTTAACGGTGATGGTTTTGATGACTTGATGATTGGGGCGGATTTCGCTGCTGCGGGCGATCGCACTGGAGCAGGAGCTACTTATATTGTGTTTGGGAGCAATGATAACTTTTCTCCTAGCGTAGATTTATCCAGTCTCGATGGCAATAACGGTTTTCGCATTAATGGTGTTGCAGCTGGTGATGGCGGGGGAGTCTCTGTTGCGAAGGTAGGAGACTTTAACGGTGATGATTTTGACGATATTGTTATTGGAGCTAGTGGTGCTGATGTAGGCGATCGCTCTAATGCAGGGCAAGCTTACGTCGTCTTTGGCAACAATGGGAGTTTTGACCCCACTTTAGAACTTTCAGACTTAAATGGCACAAACGGTTTTACCATCAACGGCATTGCAACTGATGATTTACTAGGAATATCAGTAAGTGGTGCAGGAGATGTCAATTTGGATGGCATTGAAGATATTGTTCTTGGTGCAAGGGGTGGAAACGATAATCCAGGAGCAAGCTACGTAATTTTCGGTAGTAACAATGACTTTTCTGCTGTGTTGGAATTAGCAGACTTAACTCCTAATCAAGGTTTTACCATCACCACTGATAATACAGATAGTCTTCTTGGTGAAGCGGTAAGTGGTGCAGGAGATGTTAACAATGATGGCATTGATGACTTACTTGTAGGCGCGCCACAAGCAGACCCCGACGGGACTACTGATGCAGGGGAAAGCTACGTTATTTTTGGTCAAAGCGATCTGGTTCTAGGAGATGTTGATAAAGATGGGGCTTACACCCAAGCAGATGTCTATGGTATTTCTCGATTTGCAGCAGGTTTGGATACAGAATTCTCTGCTTATGCTGGTATCAATCCTTTACTAGTTGCAGATGTCAACAGTGATGGTGTAATTTCCGCCTTTGATGCTTCTGTAGTAGCTAGTGTAATTAACGGAGTTGAATCACCCTTCATCTCACCAATTCCCACACCATAAAACCAAATCCGCTGAACCAGGTTAGTTAAAATACTTGTAGGGGAGATTCATGAATTTCCCTTACAGTAATAAGTAAGTCAACCTAATTAAACTTAAAATAAACTAGAAACACAATTTTTTCTTTTCCCCACACCCCCCGGGAGGAGACTTAATATATCTAGATATTGAACCTAAAACAGATCGGCTTTGTTGTGAAGTCTCCTTCCGCCCCTACACCCCACACCCGTTCACCCTACCTTCACCATTTAATGTTTAATAAAGTCGAAATACTTAGTTACACCAATTTCAAAAATAACGGCTAAATATATTTCGACCCGTCTGGTTTACCCGCGTCCCGTGTATCAATCATCTGTAGTAAATTTAATGACAACAGTATTAAACTTTTTTCCCCTCTACTACCCATTTCAGGTGTATGTTTTTAACATTTATTTTTAACATTTAATTATAATGAATAATGTTCTGAATTTGAAATTAATTTCTCTTCCCAGTCTCTCTTGTATCAACAAATAGAGCTAACCAAATTTATAACAAGTTATAATAAAGTCGTGAAAATTCGTATATATCAATTTATTTAACCAACTATGATCTTGGTAAGTTGGTTCTTATTATTATGACAACAACCATCAAGCTTAATCCTATAGGGTTATTGTCTCGACTAGCAAACACTCAAAGTTCTGGTTGTCTTGAACTCGATGAAGGATTAGTTTCTTGGAAAATTTATTTACAACAAGGAAATTTACAATATGTGTGCTGTTCTGCCCAGTTGTTAGAACAGCTTAAATATTATTTACACTATCTTGGCTTTAAACAAGCCTTGGCATCCTTAAAACACTTACCACCATCTTATTTAAAAATACAATCCTATTTACAAGAAGCACCTTCTAATGAAAATCTTTACAGTAAAATTATCTGTTGGCTACTAGCAGAGAGTCAGATTAATAAATCTCAAGGCTTAAAAATTATTGAGTATATAACTAAAGATGCACTACAGTCTTGTCTTTGGCTCAATAGAGGTATTTCCTCATGGTATACTCAAGAGCCAATTCCCCCTTGGATTAAACAAAAATTGGGCTTCCCTCTACTCCTAAACCTATCAGAGTGTTTGATTGTAGAACAATCTAGACTTAAACAATGGCAAAATTGTAGTGTTGAATTACTTTCTGTCCATCAACGCCCTTATTTTACTTCTGGTTGGGAACAAAAACCCCTTCCCGCCTCTGGTTCATTAAATCAGAAAACCCTCAAAGAGTTATCCCAGGTAATAAGGGGACGTACTAGCATTCGTCAACTATCACTATTGCTACAAAAAGATGAGCTTCAGGTAGCACAAATTTTATCCCCATATATAGACAACAAGATAATCTATTTACGTAATGCTCAACCACCTTTAGATCAATTACCTAGCATTCCTCGACTCCGAACAATAGTTCCCCACTCATCTGAAATTACCTCAGCTACTCCAATCCAAAAACCTAAAGTTTCTGAGGTTAAAACTTGGAAAATATTATGTATTGATGACAGCCCCACTATATTAAAAGAAATTCAACGTTTTCTTAATCAAGAAAAGTTTGAAGTTACAGTGGTAGATGACCCTGTAAAATCTGTGTCTATGATTTTTCGGCTCAAGCCGGATCTAATCTTGCTAGATATTACCATGCCTAGAATTAACGGCTATAAGTTATGTGGGCTATTAAGAGGGAGTAAAGATTCTCAACAGACTCCAATTATCATGGTGACAGGGAATACGGGATTAATTGATAAAGCTAGAGCTAAACTAGCTGGAGCTACAGACTATTTGACTAAACCTTTTACCAAACAAAGATTGATGGAAATAGTGGAAAAGCATCTTCACTAATGAATCCACCCATGGGACAAAATAAATAAGTGGTTATGCAGTGATTAAGAGGGATAGTTGAGATAGCGGTGCGCGGGGATGGGGGGACTTGAACAAACTACAATCAACTGTGGGAAGCAAAACATCAAACCCGAAAAGTCCCCCCTATCCACCCCTGCGGAATTTTTAATCCGCACGCTTGTAGCACACCAAGAGAGGCAGTAGAGACTAGGGAGTAGGAGGTTTGGGAAACTAGGCAATAAGGAACACACAAATAATTCTGCTTAGGTACTTAGGAAATCAAAATCTATCTCTATTCCGGCAGTTCTTGCATAATTGCCTCATTTAAAGGAAGTTTGATGAGAGTGGCTGGAAAAGATCTAATATTTTTTATGAAATCAATTATTATAGTTTAAAGAATTTGTTAGATATTAGCTGTTAAAATTATCAGGCAAATTAAACCCAAAAAGCCAATAGCTATCAAAAGAGTTTTTAACAATCCAATATTAAGTAGCTAATAACAATCATGAAAACCATATTAGTTGTTGACGATTTACAATCTGAATTAGATTTGATAGCCAACTATTTAACCAATGCTGGTTATGACATTATTACGGCAAAAAATGGCGAAGAGGCGATCGCCAAAATTCGAGACACCAAACCTGATGCCATTGTTACTGATTGGATGATGCCCAAGATGGGGGGGTTAGATATTTGTCGTAAGCTGAAAAGGAATCCTGAAACAGCACAGATCCCGATAATTGCTTGTACCGTTAAAAATAGAGCTGTGGATCGTATGTGGGCAAAAAAACAAGGTGTTAAGGTTTATGTGACTAAACCTTGTACTCAAGAAGAATTAGTCAGGGCGTTAAAAGATGCCATGAAGTAAGGAGTAGGGAAAAAAATAATCCAACTGATTTTTTGTAGCCTATTTCTTAATGTTGATTGCCGATGATCTATATACTCTATTTAATGACTTAAATAAACAAAGAATGGCAATATCGAGTCCAGCTTCAAGAATTCAAGCTAGTTTACAGGAGTTATTTAAAGCTAACCTAGCTCCAGGGGATGCTTATATCCGATTTCAACTGACATCAGAGATTAAAGCTTTATTGTCAATGAAGCAGGTGGAAGAGTCATTAGTGGTTGAAGCAGATAAAATAACTCCTTTACCCAATATGCCACAATCCGTTATTGGCATGATGACTTCTCGAAATCGTGTGTTTTGTGTTTTTGACTTAGCTCAATTACTAAGCTTACCTTCGGGAGTAATTTCGTGTCGACAATATCAAATTATTGTCTTACAAACTGCTTCGGTACAACCAATTTATATGGGATTAGCCGTTACTAGTATCCAAGGGATTGTGCGTTTACCAAAAACACAAATTAAGTCCTTTTTCGAGAATTTTCCTTATAGCATAGCACCTTATCTTTATGGTGCGGTGCAAGAAGAGGAAACCATTATTCCCGTATTAGATGGTTTAACCCTGCCCCTTGCAGCTTTAACCACCATTAATAACTAACTATCTTGAAACTGAGTTGTTTTAATTAGTAAAAAAATACTGAATAATACCGTTTCTCAAAAGTATAGCAGTGGAAGTAAAGCACAACCGACGAGCTTGATAATATTTCACTAAATCTATAATTGTTAATTTCTAACAGAATCTATTTAACTGAAGTTAAGAGCCATGGTAGAATTTCTCCTCAAACAGACAGATATAAATAAAACTATAAAAATATAAAACTATAATTGCCTATCCCTATGAAGACTCAAGCAAAATTGACCAAATTAGAATTAGAACCAACAGAACCCATTAAATATGTAGCTGACAAATTTGCGGGGACTTGGTCTCTGCGTCGTAGCTTGCTATTTTCAATTGTACCAGCAGTGTTAGTTCCACTGATAATAGCTAGTTCTATCGGATATAACCTCACCTCACGTCGAGCCAAAAGTAAAGTTTTAGAGAGAATAGAAACTCATAGTTTTCTGGGAAGCAAAACAATTAATACTTTTATTCGAGACTCTTTTAAAGTGATCAATTTGGTTGCGGTTAATCCTGAGATGATTCAAGCAATGAAAGCGGGAATCAAAGAGGCTGAGGCACAACAATTAACTAAACAACCCATACCGGAGCTAGAAAAAAAGTTTGCTCGCAGCAAATCATTAATAATCGATAACACCCTTAATCAATATCTACAACGAATAGTTCAATCTGGTCAGTTTGCTGAAATCTTTGCCACTGAGCGCAACGGCTTTAATGTTGCCCTTAGCAACCCCACCACTGATTTTGTCCAGAGCGACGAAGATTGGTGGCAAGGTAGTAGAAAAGAAGGAATAGATATTGGTGAAGCTGAGTTTGATGATTCGGCGAATGCTAATATAATCGCTTTATCCCAAGCAGTAAAAGACCCCCAAACTGATGCCTTTCTGGGAGTAATCAAAGCTGGTATGCCGATGACCACATTGGTTTCTGAGCTTGTTAGTGCTACCTACCCCCACGGTACTGCCACGGAATTCTCTTATTTTCAAGTGATTAACTCCCGAAATGGTCGTCTGTTTATTAGCATCAACCACATAAATGATGAAGCTCGGGTCATAACCGACCAAGGAAAAATCACTATGGAGGTAATTGGTGGTGATCCTATTAAAAATGTGGCTGAAATTATAGTTGAAGTTGCAGAAAATTCTCTGAGTTTAGACGCAGCTAAACAAAGAATCGCCCAGGAATCAGAGTTTTCTAATATAACTATTAAGCCAGTACGAATCATATCTCACAAAAGCGTTATCGCCTTATTTAAATATCAAAATAAAATTTATAGTCTCTCTACTGTTCCCAAGACTGACTTGGTATCAATCAACATCATAGATTATGGAGCAATATTTAACTCAGGAAGAGATTTGCTAAGAATATTTGCTGTTACAACAATTGTCCTTAGTGTTGTTGCTTCAGGTGTAATTCTTGTTATGTCGAAGCAAATCACTAAGCCTATAGCTGATTTATCCGTTGTAACTCAGGAAGCAGCAAGGGGAAATTTAGATGTTGCAGCGAATATAGACGGTACATTAGAAACTAAAATCTTAGCTAATAACTTTAATAATCTGGTTAATCAGATTAAAGAATCTCTGGGAAAGCAACAAGCATTAACTGAGGAACAACGGCAAGAAAAAGAAGAGCTAGAAAAAGCTATTTACACCCTGATAGATGAAGTTTCCGATGCCACAGAAGGAAATTTAACAGTCAGAGCTAACTTGAATTCCTTAGAACTTAGTACGGTGGCGGACTTATTTAACGCCATTATTGATAGCCTACAATACATTGCTATTGAAGCGAAAAACTCAACTAGCCAAGTAGCTTATTCCTTACAGCAAAATCAATCCGCAATTCTCTCATTAGCAGAGCAAGCTATTTCTGAAGCGGAAGAAACTCGCAATATGTTGGTGTTTGTGGAGGAAATGTCTGAGTCGATTCAAGCAGTGGCAAAAAATGCTGGTCAAGCAGAAAAGATTGCTGATGATACCCATAATCTGATTTTTAATAGTACTAACAATATGGATTTAACAGTAGAGAGTATTATTGATCTGCGGAAGACTATAGGGGAAACAGCCAAGAAAATGAAGCGTTTAGGAGAATCTTCTCAGAAAATCTCGCAAGTAGTCTCTTTTATCGAAGAAATTGCCCTCAAAACTAACGTATTAGCTATTAATGCTACTGTTGAGGCGGGGCGTGCAGGAGAATACGGAGAAGGATTTACCATCGTCGCAGAACAAGTAGGTGCATTAGCAGAACAATCCGCAGCAGCAACCAAAGAAATTGCCAACATTGTGTCAACAATTCAAGGGGAAACTCTGGAAGTAAGCCAAGCAATGGAATCAGGTATAACCCAGGTGGTAGAATCTACACGCCTAGTGGAATATACTAAACAAAGTTTAGGGCTGGTACTGGAAAAATACCAAGAAATTAACCAATTAATGGGTTCTATTTCCCAAACCACAGTATCTCAGGCAAATACTTCCCAAAATGTAACTTACTTAATGCAAACAATTGCTCAATTATCCGAAACTACATCTATGTCTTCAAGAGAAGTAGCACAATCAATTCTTGAAACTGCTCAAGTAGCCAAAAAGCTAGAATCTGCGGTAGCTAAGTTTAAAGTAACCAACGACTAAGCAGGATTATGAATTATTACTACTGATTATTCATCATTCTAGCCATAGGTTTAACCGAGGAACTTCCGAACTGCGAGCAACATGAATACAGAACAACAAATTCGCCTTAATTTTCTGGATGAGGTTGAAGAATATTTTGATTGCATGGAGTCTAATCTTTTAGGATTAGCCGAAACTGAGATAAACCCCCAACAAATAGACTTAGTCTTGCGCTCTGCTCACTCCATTAAAGGGGGTGCTGCGATGATGGGCTTCAAGATGTTAAGTCAAGTGGCTCATCGTTTAGAAGATTTCTTGAAAATTTTGCGGGTTCGCTATACTGCCAATAAAATAACGACAGAAGTAGAAACCCTGTTACTACAAAGTATTGATTGCTTACGACACATCAGCGAGCAATCTCGCCAAGGAATAACAGTTACAGAGTCCGATATTAGCGATCACACCCAACCAATTTTTGAGCAGTTACGACAACATCTAGGAGATTTAGAAGCTGAAGACGAAGATGCTTTAATGGCAGAAGATGAAGATGTAGATCCTGCTTTACTCATCTTTGAAGAAGGAGTCGAGGAGGTTTTAGAACGCTTTGAAGCTCAATTACCAGAATTAAGCAGCAAGGAACAGGAACTAGCTCAAGAATTAGTCATCACAGCCCAAGAATTAATTGCCTTGGGTAATATGGCAAATATTGACCCTTTTTGTCAACTCTGTAAATCTATCCAACAACAAGCAGTAAACCAATCTCTACCAGAAATTCCGCCTTTGGCAAAGCAAGCTTTAAAAGCTTGGAGGCGATCGCACGCTTTAGTTTTACGAGGAAGCATTGAGAAATTACCCTCTTGTCTGCAAGAATCCAATTCAGTTAACAGCATCAGTAATACTGAAGTTTTTGAAGAACATAACTTAAAACTCGGTGGGCTACAGTCGGCTTTTGAAGCAGCACAAAGAGAACAACAGTTACAGCAAGATTTGGAAGAGGTGGTAGAAGAGTCTCTCCCTCAAGAGCCAACTAGCTTGAATCTCAATGATGAAAAGAGCTTAAAACTCGGTGGGCTACAGTCAGCTTTTGAAGCAGCACAAAGAGAACAACAGTTACAGCAAGATTTGGAAGAGGTGGTAGAAGAGTCTCTCCCTCAAGAGCCAACTAGCTTGAATCTCAATGATGAAGATAACTTAGAACTCGCTGGGCTACAGCCCGCTGTTGAAGCTGTAGATATTTCTGAAGAAACACAAGCCATAATTCAAAGATACGAGTCTTCCCCCCCCTTACTCCCAGCTAAAAACCCATCTGTAGGCAAGATGGTAAGAGTTTCTGCTGCACAACTCAAACAATTTAATAATCTTTTTGAACAATTAATTTTAGACCGCAACGCTATCAATCTAAGATTAAAACAATTTCAAAACATCATTGCCTTGATGAATGAGCGAATGATTCAGATGGAAGGTTCCAACACTCAATTAAAACAATGGTATGACCATGCTTCTATAGAAGGATTTTTGCCTCAGAAAGAATCACCCCCAAAAAATTCAGTTACTCCCGTAAATAACTACACCCGCTTTGATACCCTAGAAATGGATCGCTACAGTGACATTCATCTAATATGTCAAGAACAAATAGAAACCATTGTTCAACTGCAAGAAGTCACAACAGATCTAGAACTAGGACTACAAGAAATTACCCAAGCAGTTCGTAACCTGAACTACACAACCAAATCCATGCAAGGTAACGTTACTCGTACTCAGATGTTATCTTTTGCAGAAGTAGTCAAACGTTTTCCTAGAGTAATCCGCGATCTGAGTCTCCAGTTTAATAAACAAGTTAACCTCAAAATAATCGGAGAAAACACCCTCCTAGACCGAGGCATTATAGAAGCTCTGAGCGACCCTTTAATACATTTATTACGTAATGCTTTCGACCACGGAATAGAAGAACCCCAAACCCGAATTGCTGCGGGGAAAACCCCATCAGGAACAATTACCATACAAGCACGCAACCAAGGTACTTATACCATTATTACTATTAAAGATGATGGTAGAGGTATCTCTATTGATAAAATACGCGATCGCATTTTCCAAATGGGTATTCCTCAGTCGGAAATTGCCCAAATACCAGAAGTAGAATTACTCGATTTTATCTTTGAACCTGGATTTAGTACAGCACAACAGGTAACAGAACTTTCTGGGAGAGGAGTGGGGATGGATGTAGTTCGCACCAATCTCCAAGAAATTAGTGGTGATGTTCGGGTAGCCACAGAGTCAGGAAAAGGCACAACATTCACCATCAGAATTCCTTTTAGTTTATCCATTTTAAGAGTAGCAATCATCGAAGAAGCTGGTATGATTTTTGCTATTCCTGCTAATAGTATTCGAGAGCTTTTATTGTTAGAATCAGAACAAATACAAACTTCAGAACAAGCTAAATATATCAATTGGAAAGGCAAAGAAATTCCTCTAGTAGAAATAGAAAAAACTTTAGTTTATCGCCGTCCCCATAACAGTATTAATTTAATTGGTAATCCTGTCATAGATCGAAGTATGGCTTTAGTGGTAGGAGATGAAACATTTTTTGCAGCACTAAAAATTAGTCGTTTTTGGAATGAGCAAGAATCTACTATTAGACCCATTGATAGTCTGATTCCTTTACCGCCAGGAGTTATTGGCTCCATGATCTTTGGTGATGGAAAAGTCCTTCCTCTATTCGAGCCGATTCTGTTAATAGAAGAATGCTTAAAAAATCAATTGACTAACTATCAATTTAGTGACAATTTTACAGAAACCAAGAATCTATCGACAACAAAAACTATTCTCATAGTAGATGATTCAATTAATGTACGTCGCTATCTAAGTTTAACTCTAGAAAAAGCTGGTTATCGAGTAGAACAAGCAAAAGATGGACGAGAAGCTGTAGATAAATTGCTTGCTGGACTCTCAGTACAAGCTGTGATTTGCGATATTGAAATGCCTCGATTGGATGGTTATGGTGTTCTTGAAGAGATAAAAGATCGACCAGAATTTGCCAATCTACCCATAGCTATTTTAACTTCCCGTAGTAATGCAAAACATCGAAAGTTAGCGATGAATTTGGGAGCTTCCGCCTATTTTTCTAAACCTTATAATGAACAGAAATTATTAGATAAATTAGCAGAGTTATTACAGTAGTAAGGATAAAGGACTCAGAAGAAAGTAATAAGTAATAAGTAATAAGTATTATTTCCCCACTCGGGAAGCGACGAGTTGGGTCTCCCCAATTAGCTTACTTATTCACTTTACCAAATCGTCGCTCGCGCTTTTGGTAAGCAAGTAAAGCCTTATGGAATTCTAGACGGTCAAAATCTGGCCAGAGTGTTTCGGTAACATAAATTTCTGCATAAGCTATTTGCCACAATAAGAAATTACTAATACGCATTTCTCCACTAGTTCTAATTAAGAGATCGGGATTAACCAAGCCTTGAGTGTAGAGATGTTGCTCAAATATAGCTTCGTCAATATCTTCTACTTGTAAATAACCCTGTTCCACTTTAGAGGCTATCGCACAACAAGCTTGGACAATTTCTTGCCGACCACCATAGTTAGTAGCTACAGTAAACTGAATACCTGGATTATTTTGGGTATCTGCCATAGAACGAGCAATTTCTTGTTGCAAAGATTGGGGTAAGGCTTGTAGATTCCCAACAAAGCGAATACGGACATTTTCTTCCATCATTTCTTGCAATTCTCGCCGTAATATTCGCTCAAATAAAGTCATCAAAAATTCTACTTCTTCCAGAGGACGACCCCAATTTTCTGTGGAAAAAGCATAAGCTGTTAGAGCAGGAATACCCCAATCGCGACAGCAGCGCAACAGATCTTTTAAAGAATCTACTCCTTTTTGATGCCCCATAATACGAGGTCTGCCTTTTCTTTTTGCCCAACGACCGTTACCATCCATAATTACTGCCACGTGCTGGGGTAGGCGCTCGCGGTCTAAGTCGGAAGGTAATTGCTGTAAAGAAATAGGATTAACGGTCATCTGCTATCACAAATATAAATTATCAATCAACAGGATACTGAATAAAGAGAAAAATCAAGTTTAATTCTTTTTCTCTTGGGAGGTGGATGATGATGAGCGGAAAATCCGCTTTAATAATATTTTTCCTTGGAAGCTGAGTTTGCGACTCAGACGAACTGCATCCCCTTCTACAGTGGGAGCAAATTTAGCTTGTAACAATTCTTTTAGTTTACTACTGGTTAAAGGTCGATTTAAAATCCCTTTTTCTGCTAGGGAAATCGAGCCTGTTTCTTCGGAAACAACAATGCAAATACATTTGTCACTTCTTTCTGTCATCCCCATTGCTGCACGATGACGAGTTCCCAATTGACGAGACGCGGTACGTTCTGATAGGGGTAAAATGACCGCAGCAGAAGCAATACGAGAACCACGAATTAAAACTGCACCATCATGAAGTAAGGTTGTGGTTTGAAAAATAGTTTGTAATAATTCCTTAGAAATTTCTGCATTCAAGGGGACTCCAGGGGAGACAAAGTCATCATCATCAAAAGCTCCAGAAGTCTCCATTAAAATTAAGGCTCCAGTGCGATTTTGGGATAATTCTTTGACCGCATCCACAATACGATCTGTGGTGCTGTCTGGTTGCAAACTCTGCCTTCCCGTGGATTGAAATAATTGTACTATTTCGCCCCTCCCTATCTGTTCAAGAAAGCGACGCAATTGGGATTGAAAGATTACCGCCATAGATACAGCAGCACCCAATACTAGGTTTTCTAATAGAGAACCTAGCAATGTTAGACCAATACTTTTGCTAGCTACAGTAGCTAGCATTAGTAGGATAAAACCTCTGACCATCCATAAACTGCGACGCTCTCCCTCTCCGATAATGACCAGGAGAGCATAGCTTAGAGCCAGTACCAACCCGAAGTCGATACTGGTAGGAAGCCAGGAGGGAATCCTAGAAAGAATCCAGCTTAAGTCAGGAACAAAACCCGACAATAACATTACTTTAATTAACTTAGAGATGACTAACTTTTGGATGCTTGTGTTTTGAAGTTCAAAATACAAACTAGATTGGGGAAACTTCTCGAATTACATATTAGACAATAAATCAAACGAAATACTAATTTGGCGTATTGGTGGAGTTAATTAATCTCTCAGGTAGGCGATCTCGCTCTAGGAGATTTTCATAAGTTTCTCGTTCAATAATCAAATTAGCTTCGCCTTCATTAACTAATATGGCTGCAGGTCGTCCTATACGGTTATAGTTCGATGCCATGCTGTAATTGTAAGCTCCAGTTGTCATAACTACCAAGATATCTCCTGGTTCAGTTTTGGGTAAAGCAGCATCTTTAATCAGCACATCCCCAGATTCACAATGTTTTCCTGCTACAGTAACTGTTTCTGTTAAAACGGCTGACATTTTATTAGCAATCAAACTACGATACACAGATTCATAGGTAATAGGACGGGGATTATCTGACATTCCGCCATCCACGGTAATATATTTGCGAATTTCTGGTACTTCTTTATCACTACCGACAGTGTAAGCTGTAACACAAGCACTCCCAATTAAAGAGCGTCCTGGTTCAGCGATTAATTTGGGTAGGGAAATTTGATGATGATTGCAAGCAGTTTCTACAGCCTCAGATACGGCTTTAACCCATTCTGTAATACTAGGAGGGTCATCGGATTCGGTGTAACAAATTCCTAAACCACCTCCCACATTCAGGGTTGTCATGGGTAATCCGTAATCTTGTGCGGGCTTAAGCCATTTTACCAACACATCTGCTACATCTTGGTGGGGTTGACGCTCAAAAATTTGGGAACCAATATGGGCGTGAATACCAAGACACTCAAGAGTAGGCTGGTTGGATACAAAAGCATATACTTGTTCAATTTGATTAGGATCAAAGCCAAACTTACTATCTAAGTGACCTGTCCGGATATACTCATGGGTATGACACTCAATACCAGGAGTCAAGCGCAGTAATATTTTTACTGGTTGAGTGCTGCTCTCTTGAGCAATAGTAGTTAAAGTTTTTAATTCTAGCCAGTTATCAACAATAATTTGACAACCTGTAGTAACTGCTAACTCTAGCTCAGAGCGGGATTTATTATTACCGTGAAAATAAAGATTCTGGCTTTCTACTCCTGCTTGTAGAGCAGTATAGATTTCCCCTCCTGATACCACATCAAAGCCTAAACCTTCACTATTGATGATGCTACATACAGCCAGACAACTCCAAGCTTTAGACGCATAAATAACTTGAGATTCACCACCATAGTAATGAGCAAAACCATCACGATATTGTTTACAAGCAGTTCTTAGGGTTGTTTCATCTAACACATATAGAGGTGAACCATATTGCTCAACTAAACGCTTAATTTCGCAGCCACCGATTTCTAAATTGTCATCACTGTTAACTTTTGCAGTTAAGGGTAATAACTGCTGATTGGGTGATAGGGTCGCATCTGAACTTTCTATCTGAGGTAAATAACGGTGTCCGGAGTTTTGGGAGCTACGGTCTGTCGAGAGCATAATTGATAAGATCTGTTAGAAGTACTGAACTGGAATATTATTGTCTATCATTTAGTTTACATTGAATCTACTCTTACTCTTATCGCTCTATGGGTGAGTAGCTCTAGAATAAATTTCAGAGAAAGTCAACCATTAAAATCAACATTAATAATTATCATAAATTCTTTCTACTTCAAAACTTTCAATATTATCTTCAAAACGATTCAATATAATTCGCATTTCTTGATAAGCTGAAGCAATGGAAATTCCTTTAGGGCTAGAACATTTAACTTGCAACAAAGTTTGAAATGAACCATATTGTTGACTTGCATAAAAAGTTTTAGGACAATTAGGGTTAATAAAACCCTCAATCGCCAGTTGATTAAGAGCAGCAATACCTAATGGACTATTTAAAATGAATTGCCAGGTTTGTGTTTCTTCTTCTGCGGTCATTGGTCGCCATTCTTCAGATTTAAGTGGTTTATTTGGTTCAGAAGCTTGGGCTAATTTCTTTGGGTAACTAGTTAAAGGTTGAGTTTTAACACAGCCAGTTATTACGATAACCATACTTAAAAGAATTCCCGAGAAAAACTTATTTGATTTTTTAACTTGGTAAATTAAGAACTTAAAATATCGCCAATGGAACAATAAAATCATAATTATTACCACAATTTTTACTTGCTCATCTTATAAAAGATTTTGCTATTATTCAGACGAGATAGTATGAAATTACTAGTATTGCAAAATGCAACAGTAAAGCAAATTCCCGATATTTTAGCTTTAGATCTGCTTTGCTTCGATGGTATCTGGTCGAAAGAAGGATATAAAAGAGAGATTGAAAGTCCTAATAGCAGTATGCTGTTGCTATTTTTGCGAGAAATAAATTCAGAAGAGAAATTGCTTGGTATCGGCTGTTTGTGGTCAATTATGTCAGAAGCCCATATTACTCTATTAGGGATTAATCCTGATTATCAGCGACAAGGTTTAGGAGAGCTATTGCTATACGCTTTATTACAAGATGCATTAGGGAGAAAGCTAGAAAGAGCCACTCTAGAAGTGAGGACAGGCAATTATCCTGCGATCGCATTATATAAGAAATTTGGTTTTAAAGTAGCAGGAAGAAGGAAAAATTATTATCCCAAAACAGGAGAAGACGCTTTTATTTTGTGGCGTAGTGATTTAGATAAGCCTGAATTTACTGCGGAGTTAGAAGATTGGAAACAAAACATAGCTCAAAAACTTACTTCCCAATATACTTTGTTACCAGAAAACTTAAAACCCAACTAAGTTATAGTTTAGTGAATATTTATTGAGATATTATTTCAGTAAAGAGGTTGATTTTCATCTGATTAATATCAAAGCTACTTAATAGAGTTATGCAATCAATCAACAATTATCAAATAGAAAGTATCTTAGGTCAAAATCATAACCAAGGTAGAATTACTTATAAAGCCATAGATACAAAAAATCAGACAACAGTTGTCATTAAACAATTTTTGTTTGCGGGTAAAAGTAGCCAATGGTCAGGTTATAAATCTCTAGAAAAAGAAATTAACATCTTACAAAAATTACACCATCCAAAAATTCCTAAATATATCAAACACTTTGATAGTGAGAATGGGGTTTGCTTAGTCCAAGAATATATTAAAGCAGATAATTGCGAAATCCAAAAATTATCCAGGGAAGAAGTATATCAGATTGCTGTTCAAATCTTAGAAATATTGAACTATTTAGAAGCTAATAACTTAGTTCATAAAGATATCAAACCAGCTAATATTCTTTGGGACAAAAAAACCTATGACGCTTATTTAGTAGATTTCGGGATGAGTAGTTATAGCCATTCTTCTAATGCTTCTAGCACCTTATCAGGAACAGTAGGCTTTATGGCTCCTGAACAATTATTTAGAGGTGAAATA
>JAAUYH010131080.1_pt1 | contig 28780 bp, 34 predicted proteins | sample 7278061 | NCBI WGS metagenome assembly JAAUYH01 (sample SAMN14350203, study PRJNA611818) | marine sediment metagenome | isolation source: surface marine sediment (0.6m) | place: French Polynesia: Moorea | collected 2018-08
GGCAGACAGCCCCCTCCCAGCCGGTCGGATTGGCGAAGCCGATCCGAAATCAGTTCACCGTCACCCAGCGCAGAATGAAGAAGTTGTCGGGCCGCTGGGTCAGCTCGATATTCTCCTGCGCGCCCCAGACCAGCGGCTGGACATACAGCGTCACATAGGCATGCTCGCCCTGATAAAGCGCCGTCACCTCGTCCAGCATCGCCTGGCGCTTGGTGTCGTCGATCTCGGACTGGATCATCGGCAGCAACGCATCGATCCGGGCGTTGGAATAGCCGCCGAAGTTCCAGCTCCCGAGCTTTTTCTCGGCATTCGGCGTCGAGGCGAGGAACCTGACGGGGTGCTCGTGGTCGAAGGTGCCGGGGGACCAGCCCAAGAGATACATGTCGTAATTGTCGGCGCGAAGCTCGGGCCAGTAGTTCTGGACCGGCATCGCGTCCAGCTCGGCGGTGATGCCCGCCTGTGCCAGCATCGATACCACCGCCTGGCAGACGGATTCGTCGTTGAGATACCTGTTGTTGGGGCATTTAAGGCCAAAGCCGAAGCCATCGGCATAGCCCGCCTCTGCCAACAGCGCCCTGGCGCCCTCGACATCATGGTCCGGCCGGGCGTCGTTCGCTGCCGAAAAGCCCCGCATCGCCGGGCTGACAAGCTGGCTGGCCGGTTCGGCATTGCCGCGCATGATGGTCTGCAGGATGGCGGGCACGTTGACCGCCTTGGCCACGGCCTCGCGCACGCGCACGTCCCGGAACGGGTTCGGATCGCCCGCGTTCGCCCCGTATTTCAACGTTTCGGCCTCGTGGGCAAAGCCCAGCATGATGACGCGCGCCTCGATCCCCTGGATCACCTTCATGCCGTCGCGCTCGGCCAGCTTGCCGGCGTCCTGGATCGGCACCGGGTTGATCAGGTCGACCTCGCCCGACAAGAGCGCCGCCACGGCTGTGGCCGGGTTCTGGATCGGGGTGAATGTGGCCTCGGTGATGTTGTGTCCGGCTTCGCCCCACCAGCCGTCGAAGGGGACCAGAACGGTCTGCAGCCCAGGCTGGCGGTCGGACACCATGAAAGCGCCGGTGCCGTTGGCGTTCAGCGTGGCGAAATTGCCGCTCTCCTTGTCGGGCAGGGCGGCATCGCGCATCGTTGCCCAGCCCTCGTCCATGATCATCCAGTTGGCGATCGAGTCGGGAAAGATCGGGTTCGGCGCGGTGGTCAGAATGTCGACCGTGTAATCGTCGACCTTCACCACGTCCGAGACCGGCGCGAACCAGCTGCGCACATCCGCCGCCTCGGAGGAGGCGCGGTTGTAGCTGAAGATCACGTCATCGGCGTCGAACGCGCTGCCATCGTGAAAGGTCACCCCCTGCCGCAACGTGAACCGCCAGCCCTCGCCGTCGCCGATCGGCTCCCAGCCCGTGGCAAGCGCGGGTTCTATGGCCATGTCCTTGCCGCGGCGCACGAGGCCCTCGTAGACGTTGTTGAGAAAGCCCAGCACGGGCGCAGAGTTCACCGCGTGCGGATCCATGGTCTGCGGATCGGTGGTGCCTGCCCATCTGAAACTTTCGGCGGCGGCGGCCGTGGCCAGCAGAAGGCCAAGCGCCGTGGCGGTCGTCAATCGCAGCATCGTTTCTCTCCCTGTTCGCGGCGGTGTTTGCGCAGACCATGACCATAGCACGGTGTCCGGTCATGTCACGATGCCGTGAAATCCCGGGCGCGGGTTACGTCGCTCGCACAGGGCGGTTCGACATCTGCGCGGCCGAGCGCGCCCCTCGCGGATGCCGCCACCCTTGCGTGCTCAATTCCGACGGCCGGCGTCGCTCACAGCGAACGTTTGCAGCTCGCGCAGCAGCTTGCGCGCCATGGCCGCCTGAAAATCCTCGAACCCAAGCGCCGTTTCCACAAAGGCGTCGGGGCCCCGGATCACCTCGGATTTGTAATAGGCCCACAACTCGGGAATCGCCACCTGGCGCTCGTCGCCGTGGCTCGTCGGATCGGCGCCGATCACCAGCGCGTTCACCGTGATGCCGTCGAGCCGCGGGTCGCCGTCAAGATCGCGGGGGCGGGGCCCGGTGTTGGACTTGCCGTCGCCGGACAGATCGAGCGTGCGCTTCCAGCAGAGCGGCTGCTCGGCCAGCCGCCGGGCGCCGGCCAGCATCGCCTGGCCGATGGCGGTGGGCGGCTCGGCCTTGACCCGCGCCGTGCCGGCGAGCGCCGCGGCGATGGCTGACAGCACCCCGGCACCCGTCACGTCGGTCCAGGGGACCAGCTCGCGCTGGCTGCCGAGCCCGGCCCATTCGTAGACGTAGATCCGCACCGGGCTGCCCGGAAGCGCCAGAAAGGCCGCCTGCACCTCGGGCACCAAAAGCGCGCCCGCCAGGCCGTCGAGCTGCAGCCGGTATTCGCGCGCATCGACCGAGCCCGAGACGTCGAGCCCAATGGCCAGCGCCTGGCGGCAGGCCGCCCCGGCCAGCGCCGGAAACGACGCGGCCAGCGCCAGCACCAGCAGGGCGGCCCGCATCAGCCGCCCCTTTGCCCCGGCTGCGGCAGCCAGCCGATAGCGCGGGTTTCCAGCTCGCGCACCAGCTTGCGCCGGATCGCGCGTTCGAAATCGTGAAAATCGGCGGCCTCCTCGACAAAGGCCCCCGGTCCCTTGATCAGCTCGCGCCGGTAATAGCCCGCCAGATCGTCTTCCTGCCCGCCGATCGACAGTCCGTTCACGGTGACCTCGTCCAGCGGAAAATTCTCATAGGCCAGCCGCGGCGCGAAGCCGTCGTTGTTGACCCCGTCGCCCGATACGTCGAGCGTCTTGAACAGGCAGCGCGGCGCGTCCGCAAAGACGCTGGCGGCAAAGCCAAGCGCATAGCCCAGGGCGGTGGGAAATTCGGCATAGCGCCGGCGGGACCGGCGGATTTCCGAGGCGGCGGCCAGAATGTCGGCGCGCGAGGCCAGAACCCGCCAGGTCAGCGTGATGTCCTGCTGGTACCGACCGCTCCATTCGAACACCGCCAGCGCCACGGTTTCGCCGGGCACCGACAGGATCGCCGCCTGCACCTGCGGAGAGGCCAGCGCATTGGCAAGCCCGATGCGCTGCAGACGGTCCTCGTCCTGATCGACCGAAGACGAAATGTCCAAGGCGAGCGCCAACGCCAGGCGGCACTCTGCCACAGCCGGCGCCGCAAAAAGCAGCGCCAAGATGGCCAGACATCTCGCCAATGGTCGGCCTACCAATGGCCCGTGTTTTCCATGCTGGCCCAGGGTTCGGCCGGCGGCAGCGACTCGCCGGCCTGCAACAGCTCGACCGAGACGTTGTCGGGCGACCGCACGAACGCCATATGCCCGTCCCGCGGCGGCCGGTTGATCACGACGCCGTTGTCCATCAGATGCTGGCACATGCCGTAGATGTCGTCGACGCGGTAGGCGAGATGCCCGAAATGCCGTGAATCGGACGGCAGCCCGTCGTCGCCGTCCCAGTTATAGGTCAGTTCGACATGGGCGTTTTCCTGTCCCGGCGGCGTCATGAAGACCAGGGTGAACCTGCCCTTGTCGTTGTCGATCCGCCGGGTCTCTTCCAGCCCCAGCAGTTCAAAGAATGCCTTGGATTTGTCCAGGTCCTTCACCCGGACCATGGTGTGCAGATAGGTGATGCTCATCGCGGACTCCCTTGTTCTGCCCGCAGCCTAGCATGATCGGCAGCCGCGGCCAGTCCATGTGCCGGACGAGTGGCGGAATTGACGGGGTTTTGAAGCTCAGAAGGCCGAGCGGATGCCGAATCGCACCCCCAGCTCCTCGCTGTCGTAGAGCCCGATATTGGATTCCGTGCGGCGGGCCAGCACGCTGAGGGTTGGGTTGAATCCGTAACGTTCGATCTCGGTAAAGACCAGATCGACCGAGGCGGACACCTCGCGGTCGTCGCGCCCGTTCAAAGGGTCGAGGCTCGATCGCGGGAATTCGCGATTCCGCCATTCCAGGCCGAAGCTGACCCTGGCGCCCATCACCGGTTTTGCCAGCGTAAATCCGGCCCCCGCGCGCAGTTCGGAATAGTCGGAGGTTTCCGAGACCGACTCGCTGCCGGTGGCGCCGACCGACAGGCTCAGAACCCCCGCAGCGCCGGCCATGCGCGTCCATACGACGTCACCCCGCAGGACGTCGGCATCGGACGCGCGTTCCCCGAACTGCCGCTCGGCCGAGCCGTAGAACGACAGATGCGCCTTCCTGCCCAGCTTGATCTTCTGCTCGCCCCCAATCCGCAGATAGCTGAAATAGGCATCCCCGCCATACCAGTTCTGGCCCACGGTGGCATTCAGCGAATAGGGGCCAAGCCCGGTTTCCGGGGTCGCCCGATAGACATACCCCGCTGCCACCTGCGTAAAGGCGAAATCGCTGCCTGTGGTGCCGGGGGCCTGGGCCTTGGCGTCGCTCGACAAAACGTAAGAGCGGTGATCGACCTGAAAGAGCAAATCCTGGGCGTGCCGCTCGCTTTCGTCGAACCGGTAGCGGATGGCGGCGGTGCCCGAGTACTCGGTCCCCGACAGTGCGCGTGCCTTGCCGTCCAGGATAAGCTCGCGGTCGGCGCCCAACACGAACAACGTGGTGGTTTCCCGCAGGCTGCCGTTGTTGATGTTGTTGCTGGGCGCGATGTTAAAGGACAGCTGCATCGACCAGGGATTCCGCGCGCGGACATACCGGAAATCGCGCACGGCGCGCCCTCGTGCCACCTCGCTGGGCGCCACGTCGACCGCCCGGCGCAGCCACAGCTGGGCCATTGTGCGCCGGTCGTCCGATGACAGCGCCTGCGCGGTCACAAGCGCCGCGGCATAGCGTTGCGGGTCTGTCTCGGCCAGGCGCCAGGCCGCTTGGCCGGCGTCGCGGGCGGTGTCGTAGTCGCCGAGGTTCCGCGCCGCCGCCGCCACCAGAACCAACGCGCCGACATCGCGTGGATCGCGGCGCAAAAGCGCGCGCGCCAGGGTCAAGGCCCCTTTGCTTCGGCCCGTCGCGAGCAATTGGTAGGCTGCGGCGTGCATCTCTGCCGGGCTCAACTCGACCCGGGTGTCGGCAGCCGACGCGCTTTGGCAGGCAGCCGCGGCAGTCAGGACGATCGCCGCGGCGAGGCGCCTAGTTGCGGTAAACAATGAAACCACTGGTTTCCCGCGCGGTCACCGCTCCCGACTGCACTCTGGGATCCGTCGAAGTCACCACGACGACCCCGACGATCTCGTCGGCGGTGGCACCCTCGACGAGGGCATAGTAGTTACCGGACTCATAGGTCACGAGGTTGCCGTCGCTGCCGATCAGAGAGCTTTGCAATTCCCCGATCAACTCGCCATTTGTGTCCAGAACCCCCGGCTGCACGGTGAAAAAGAGCGTCGGAAGCTCGGTATGCACCGCGGCATAGGCCGGGTTGGCGTTGATTGCATTGACGATATCGGTGGTGATGTCGTTGGTGCCGGTTTCATTGCCAAAGGCGTCAAACTGGATCTCAAAGACACGCCGGTTGAAGAGGTTGCCGCGCACCGCATCGCCGTCGTTGAGGTCTTCGAAATCGATCGCGATCGCCATCTCGGCAGAGGTGTATTCCAGCCCGCCCCGCGCAAGGAAATCGCGCAGGCCCGCAGCTTCGCCCGAGTAAAAGGCCTGCCCCGAGGTCGGCAGCGTGACACCGCTGTTGCGCTGGTAGATGAAACCGCCAAAGCCGTAGTTCACGTATTGACCGGTGCGCACGATGGCGAATTCGGTGTCGCCGGTGGTGCTGACGCCGCGGATCGCCTTGTGCTGGAACTGGTTGATCGGCGTGCCGGTTACCGGATCGCTGAGGAAGCTGTCGTTTTCATAGACCTGGAACGGCCCGGTGGCCATGGGCCCGTCCTTGCCGATCGACGGGGACAGATCGTCGCGTTCATAGAAGTTGTCGCCGTCGAAGGCCAGGTTGTCGACGAAGAACCGGTCGGCGGTGGCGTCATAGCTGATCGACTCGGCATAGCCGCTGCCCGTCGCCGCATCGAACGGCTCGTAGCGAAAGATGCTGACATTTGCGGCCGGATTGGTCGTTCCGGGCGGGATCGTCGACGTGGTGTCCGTCGTATCGGCTGCCGTATCGTCCGTTGTCAGGAACGGATTTCCATCGCAGGCCGCGACGGCACCCGCCACGGCCATGGCCGTAAGATATTTTCGCATAACTCTGCTCGAAGCCTGCCTGTTTTTCTGCAGCCTTGTGGAAAAGTATTCGATAAGTCAATGAATCGAGCCGCTTACAAGACAAGACTGGTGCAGGAATACCGCGCTTTGCGCTCTGCGCCCTACCTCATATCGGGGCGGTTCCAATCTGGCGTCATAGATGTAGTATGAACATCCAGCCATGGCGTATAGAAAAGGATTCGCCCCATGCCCCTGACGCCCGAGCAGCAGGCAGAGATCGATGCGCTTCGCGCCACCCCCCGCCAGACCCTCCGCGTGGTGTCCGATGGGATGGAGCGGCACCTCTACACGGCCTATGACGTCCTCGATCACGGGTTCGTCCGCGTCATCGACTATATGGGCGACGACAATGCCATCTGCCAGGCCGCGCGCGTGAGCTACGGCAAGGGCACCAAGCAGGTCAGCCAGAACGAGGGGCTGATCCGCTATCTGATGCGGCACTGGCACTCGACGCCGTTCGAGATGTGCGAGATCAAGCTGCACGTCAAACTGCCGGTCTTCGTCGCGCGCCAGTGGATCCGCCACCGCACCGCCAACGTCAACGAATACTCCGCCCGCTATTCGATCCTCGACCGCGAATTCTACATCCCCCAGCCGGATGCGCTCGCCGCCCAGTCCACCGCCAACGCCCAGGGCCGCGGCGCGGTGCTGACTGGGGCCGAGGCCGAGCGTGTGCTGGAGATCCTGAAATCCGACAGCGCGCGGGCCTACGACCATTACGAAGAGATGCTGGAAAGCGAGGAACAGGGCCAGAAACTCGGCCTCGCGCGCGAGCTTGCGCGGATGAACCTGCCCGCCAATGTCTATACGCAGTGGTACTGGAAGGTCGATCTGCACAACCTCTTTCACTTCTTAAGGTTGCGCGCCGACGCCCACGCCCAATACGAAATCCGCGTTTATGCCGAGGAAATCTGCAAGCTGGTCGCCGACTGGGTGCCGTTCGCCTATGCCGCCTTCGAGGATTACCGCATGGGCGGCGTCACGCTGTCGGCGAAGGCGATTGAGTGTATAAAGAGGATGCTGCAAGGTGAAGGGGTGACACAGGAGACCTCCGGCATGTCCAAGGGGGAATGGCGGGAGTTTGAGGGGGTTATAGGGTGACAGGTTAGTGCATGAGTGAATTTGCGAAAGCATACATTATCCCTACGCTAGTTGGGATAACAGTCGCCGCACTCACCTATCTTCTTATGGGAGACTGGGAGCGACAGGGCTCAGTTTCTTACGATTATCGTTATGTTGAATATCCAAGTGACCTCCCTCTTTCTGACAAGGAGGTGATGGAAGCTCTTTTTGAATTCTTAGAGAAAGAACAGAACAAGCAAGGAGAACTTGCTGAATCTGTGAAAAAGGTACTGTCCGATTTTCTCACGAACTTTCAGGAATTCCATATACTTGGATCATATGGTTATATTGAGCAAATTGAAATTGAAAGTCAAGAAAGCCGTAAATCTGTGAGTGTCCGAATTGAGGGTCGAGATATAGATTATTCTCATTTGGATTATAGAGGTAAGGATGATGAGACTTATACAGAGAATTTTGACAAAGTAGTAAATCTTCTTCCCGGTGAGAATCTAACAATCATAAATTTGCAAAGGCGCGAATTAAGGTACATCTATCTTGATGATGAAAGCGATAATATTTTTATCTCTATTGACGGAAATTACATAAAGCCCGATAATAGAGAGAGAATTTTCGATGAAATTTTTGGCAAGACCCTTTTGGATTACCCATTCGCTTTTCTTATTCTTTCACTCGTCGGTGCAATGACCATGGTCCTTTTAGCCGTCGAAATTGGTACGCGTATTGTTCCTAGCTGGCGGAGATGGTCAATTTTGCAATCCAGCGACAAAGACTTTGCGATTATTCGCAATGCGTTGGAACACTTGAGGAAAAACGATCCAGATAGATTTGCGAAGATAGAGAAATTTGCTGTGAAAGACAGGGTCTTTCAATTGGAGGATGAAAACGACCAAGCGTAGCACGCGCATGGTGGCCAGTTCTGCCCTCCACACCGAACAAAGCAAGCCGTAGGGTGCGCTTCAGCGCACGACTCTCTTGTGCCGCAGCAAAGTACAAAGGATCGCGCCCGGCCCCGAGGGTGGGCGCCTCGCCAATTGCCCCGGCATCGCTTCAAAGCATCCATGCTGCAACCACCCCAACCGTCTCAACGCATCGCGCCCGCCCTGGGGGACGGGGCCGGGCGCGATCCGGGCTTTCAGCCCGGGTGAACGGGTGGATGGGCCGGTTCTTCGTCCATCAGCAATGTGCCGCAGGGTGTGCGTTTGCACGAGAAGTTAACCCCGGCCCGTCCGGGGCCGGGGCGTTTTTTCGGGTCCGATGGAAGTCCGACGGAAATCCGATAAATATCTGACTAGGGATTTTCAGCGATTTCAGCCCGTTAACTCCGGATCGATCGGTCACCCAAGGATCCCCGGCCAGTTCGCCTCGCCCTTCGCGATGTTGCCCGGAACGTCCTCCAGCCACAGCTCGCGGGCGCGCAGGTTGGCGTTCAGGTACAGGCGGTCCTCATAGACCGTCCAGGCCTCGGGGATGGTCGGCGCCAGATACCCGCGCGAGGCGGCGAAGGCGCAGTAACCGCCGAATTTCGCGCCGTATTTTTCCGGGTCGCCCTCGAACGTGGCCTTGTTCGCGGCGCTGGCGAACCGCCACTCGGCACCATTATGCATCACCGTGTGCTCGGCCGACCCCGGGATCGGGCCGCCGTCGGTGAAATAGCCGACCGGGTCGATCCCGTTGATCGCGACGCCATCGGTCTGGAAGGTTTCGGGTTCGCGGGCGAAGGCGGGGCGGGCGGCCAGCGCGGTGATCGGGGCGAGTGCGAAAAGTCCAAGCAAAGTCCGGCGGTTAAGGGGCATTGTCAGGTCTCCTTTGGGGTCGAATTCTGACCCCAAAATGCGCATGGGCGGCAAAAATGATACCCCGACCCACGGATCTGTGATGCCTCGTGTTGCGCATCGACGTGGCTGTAACATTCGCCCGCGCGACCGGGGAAACGCCGGGCCGGTGGAGGTCGTGGAAATCGGCACATTTCTGCCACAACGTCGCGCCGAAACACATTGTTTCGCAAGCAACTTTTGGAGCTATCCACAGCCCCGTGCTACGCCATCGCCATATGCCTGGGGGCCGCGCAATTGATGATGGAGGTATCCATGCGTGTCTTGTTTCCTGCCGCCGCCGCGTTCGGGCTGGCCCTGAGCGCCGCGCCCGCCCTGGCCTGGTCGGACCATCCGATGACCCAGCCGGCCTCGAACGACATGGCCGTCTGGGCCTATCCGTCAAAGCACAACTACTGTCCCGCCGGATTGCAGCCGGTTGTCGTCGGCGGTGTGATCTGCTGCGGCGAGCCGACCCATGTCGGCTATCGGCAGCACCACGCGCCCAAGAAACGGCGCAAGGCGCATAAACCCGCGCCGACCTACGTGTCCTATGGCAAGGGCTCCGACGACACTTACACGGTCTACGAAAAGGGCCAGTAACGCGGTCCGAACGGCAGGGTGGGCGCCCCGCGGCCGCGGGGCAATCCCGTGTGCCGAAACGTATTGTTTCCAAAGGCGAATTTGACCGCTCCCCCGATCCTGTTAAGCTGCTGAAGTTATTGTTGAATTTCGCACAATATCTTGATGGGGGTACCTATGAACTACGCAAGACCTGGGTTTCTTGCTGCGATTGCCGTGTCGATCCTGGCTTCGGCCCCGGCGGCGCATGCGATCTGCACCAACAAATGGGCGGATGTCACGATCACCTGTCCGCGTCCGGTACCCTACACGGGCCCCAAGACCCTGACCGACACGTCGCGCAACCTGCCGGTGACGTCGCCCGCCGGGGGGCTCTACAAGAATTACGGCTGGGGCTATGACGTGCGCGTTTACCGCTATGGAAACGGGACGGGGTATCAGCCGTTCTTCTGGGAAGACCAGCAGTAGTCGCGTCGGTCGCCTTGGATGGTTGTGAGAAAGCGGCCGCCGGACGGTGGCCGCTTTGCTGCGATTGCGCTATTTTCCAGCCAGATCGACCAGGTCGCTGGCCGAGGCACGTCCGTCGCGGCCTTCGCGCAGCTCATAGCCCACCTTCTGGTTGTCGGCGAGCCCTGTCATGCCGGCGCGTTCCACTGCAGAAATATGGACGAACACGTCCTTGCCGCCGTCGTCCGGCGCGATAAAGCCATACCCTTTGGTGGTGTTGAACCATTTCACGGTGCCGGTGGGCATTCCGCATCTCCTTGTTTCGGCCCGCCCGCGGGGGTGCGGCGGGGTGGTGCAGCCAGGTCTTTCAGTTTCTGAGGCTGCCCCCGAAGCAGGAGCGGTCGTCGAAGAAAGTCTGTCGTCACACGGAAAAGATTGGTTTATTCCTCGGAAAAGGCAAGTAAATTTTCTACGACAGCGGGCGCGCACAGGATCTGAAAGGATGTCTAATGTCGATGCGGTTCTATGGTCTAAAGACGTGCGATACCTGTCGCAAGGCCGAAAAATCCCTTCGCGAAAAAGGGTTGGCCTTGGATGTGGTCGATGTGCGTGCCGATGGTGTGCCGCGGGCGTTGCTCGCGCGGTTCCACGCGGCCTTCGGCGAAGAGTTGCTCAACCGCAAGTCGAAGACCTGGCGCGAGCTTGGCGCGGCGGAGCGGGACGGCGACCCGGTGGATCTGCTGGCCGCGCATCCGACGCTGATGAAACGGCCGGTGATCGAGCGGGACGGCGCGCTGTACCTGGGATGGGGAAAAGATGTGCAAAACTCCCTCCTTGGCTAGCGGGACGGGGCCGATTATGTCGGCACCGCACGCAAGGAGGCTTTGATGCGCAACGCAGCCCTGACCTTGGGAGTCATCGGCGGGATCATCGGGATGATCGTCGGCTTCTTCAGCTATGGCTATGTCGAGTTCATCGACTGGTTTGGCGAGATCGAAGACATCGCCGGGCAGGTGGACAACCCGGCACTGATCAAGGCGGCAAGCTTGCTGGCGCCGCTTCTGGCGATCGCGGGCGGGGCGATGGCGCGATCCCGGGCGGTGATCGGCGGGGTCTGCATGCTGCTGTCGGCGGGGGGTATGTACTATGCCTTCGGCTTCGGGGTGTTTACGATGTTTCCCATCGCCATGGCGGGTCTGGGCGGCGTGCTGGCGCTGGCGGCGCGGCAACCGGATGCGGTGTGATACCGCGCGTTCCCGCCGGGAACTGTGGAGCGCCATGATTTTTCGCCGAAGAATCGTAAGCCGCTCTACGCTCGGCGGGGGGGCGTCAATGCGGCTGCACGTTCTGCCCGTCTAGGCCTCGCGGGGCCGTTCGAGAACGAAGCGATCCAGCGAAACCGGGCCGGCACCACGGAAGACCAGATACAGCAGCAGGAACACCCAAAATGCCCGCTGGTCGAGGATCAGCGCGCCCGCGTTGTTGTCGAACCATGCACCGATGGTGGCGGCGTCCGCACCGTGGCCGACGATATCGGTCAGCGACTGGATCACCACGAAACCGATCATGCCAAGTGCCGCAAGGCGGGTGAACAGGCCTATGGCCACGAGCACCGGCAGGATGAACTCGGCCCAGGTGCCCGCCAGTGTGACGAGCTTCTGGAACCCGGTGGCGGCGGTGACGTCGTAGCTTGCGGCCTCGGCGCCCTTGGGGAAGATCTGCGCAAAGGCATTGAAGGTGGGGCTGAAGAGACCGCCGAGCCCTTCGCCGCCCAGCTTGGTCAGTCCGGAATTCCAGTAATAGACGAAGAGGACGGCGATGAAGACGAACCGCGCCAGCGTCGGCAGCACCGCGGGCGCCAGCCGCTCCAGCGCGGCGAAGATCGAGTTATGCAGCGAAATCAGCGCGTTCATGGCGTCGTGTCCTCGTCCAGTCGTATGATTGCGGCGCTTGCGAAAAGGGCGCCGAGTGTTCCGGTCAGGTCGAAATCGGGCACCTGCGCGGTGGTGGCGTCAAGGGCGGCGGCAAAGCGCTGGCCTTGCAGCAGCGCGGCCAGAAACGTGCCGCCGCCGGGGGCGAGCGTGGTCAGGACCGGGTCGTAGTCGGGTCGGCTGACCAGAACGTTTTCGCCGCGCGGTGCGGGCTTGGGCGCGCCGTCTTCCATGTTGTAGGACCAGATGCCGTGCACCGGATAGCGCGACCGGACCAGCTGCACCGCCGGGGCAAAACCCACACGCGCGCCCATCAGCCGGTCGGCGGGCAGGGTTTCGAACACCTGGGGCGGCAGGGGCGATGCGTCTTCGGCATGGTAGGCGCGGCGCAGCGCCAGCTCCAGCCGGGCCACATCCGGCAGATACGCCAGATGCTGCAGCGGCTCGAAGCCCGCAAGAAAGCCGGGCATGTCGGCTCCGTAGAACATCATCAGCGGTGACGAAGGCGGGTGCTTTCGCAGGTAAACCCCTGCGATGGCCTTGAAATTTTCCTCGCCGATCAGCTTCCGGATCGCCGGGAACGCGGTTTCCAGGGCTTCGGTCAGGCTGGCGGCCACATTGTTGCGGTAGACGTTGAACCGCCGGGTCGCCGGTGCGCCGTCCGGATTCGTCAGCCCCGCAGGGGTGGGCGCGGCCGGGTCGAGGAGCGCCTGGGCAAAGTCCGACTGTCCGCCGGTCATGCCAGTGCAGCCTGCAGGATCGGTGCGGCCCGGGCCGCCTCGGCCCGCAGCACTGGCCAATCGGGCACGTCGTTGTCCCATTCGATCAGCGTCGGTTTCGGGCCGCCCCGTGCAATGGTATGTTCGTAAAGCGCCCAGACCGGATCGACCACTTCGCGACCGTGGCTGTCGATCAGCAGGGGCGCGCCGGTTTCGTCCGCGTCCTCGTCATGGCCGCCGAGGTGGATTTCGCCCACATGCGCCAGCGGAAAGGCGTCGATGTAGCTTTTTGCGTCCGTCTGCTGGTTGGTGGCCGAGACGAAGACGTTGTTGACGTCCAACAACAGCCCGCAGCCGGTGCGCCGGGCTATCTCGGCCAGGAAATCCACCTCGGCCACATCCGTTTCGGAAAAGGAGAGATAGGTGGACGGGTTTTCCAGCAGCATCCGGTGGCCGACCGTGTCCTGCACCTGATCGATATGCGCGCAGACCCGCGCCAGCGTCCGGTTCGTATAGGGCAGGGGCAAGAGATCGTTCAGGAAGTGGCTGCCATGGGTCGACCAGGCAAGGTGTTCTGAGAAACTCGCCGGCTGCAGCCAGCCCAGCAGATGTTTCAGCCGTGCCAGATGATCGTTGTCGAGCGGGCCTTCGCCGCCGATCGACAGCCCAACGCCGTGCACCGAGATCGCGAAGCGTTCGGCCAGGTGTCGCAGCTGCGCCAGCGGACGGCCGCCGTCGCCCATGTAGTTTTCCGCGTGAATTTCCAGCCAGGCGACGGGGCCGGGCTGGTCGAGGATGTCAGAGAAATGCTGCGGCTTGTAGCCGACGCCGGGCGCATCCGGTAGACGGTCGAAGCGATGGGTCGTGGCATCCAGCATTCGTCGGACGTCCCTTGGGGCGGTCTTGGTCTGTCAGCGCAGTGTAGCAGCAAATCTGCAGGGTGGGGCATAAACCCCACCCTGCGGAACGGTCCGTCAAATCAGGACGGCAGGTCGCGGTCCAGAGCTTCCAGCGAGCCCATGCGCGGGGTGCCGTCGGCCATCGCCGGCAGGTCGATTTCGGCGCAGGTGCCGGCATCGACGAGAGTCCAGGCGTTGCCCTGGTAGTCGACGACCGACGAGCCGGCGCAGGTGGTGCCGGGGCCGGCGGCGCAGTCGTTCTTGCCGGCGAGCGAAACGCCATAGCACTTCTCTTTCGCCTGGGCGTGGGCCACGGTGGTGGCGGTGGCGCTCAGCGCGGCAGCAACGGCACCGGCAACGGCAAGGGTCTTCACGGTATTGGACATGCGGGATCTCCGATTTGTCGTTTCGTGTCATGGTTCAGCCGCTCGGTGCGGCATGACGTCACTTACGGCAGTCCTGCTGACACAGCCAATAACAGGCCCGTGTGGCACGCGCCTGTGACGGCTTGAAACATACGAAAATGTGATTTGACGCATGAGCCTGCGGCGGGCTGCCGCAGGCGGGGGCGCTAAACCACTGCCAGCGCGTGTTTTTCCGCCAAGTCAGGCGGTGTCGCCTCGGCATCGAGCTGGTCGGCGACGGTGCTCAGCGCTTCGACGCGGGTCTGCTTTTCGCCAAGACGCCTGACAGAAACCGTCTGATCGGCGACCTCTTTCATGCCGCAGGCCAGAATCACCGGAACCTTCGCGACCGAATGTTCGCGCACCTTGTAGTTGATCTTTTCGTTGCGGATATCGGCCTCGGCCCTGAGCCCGCGGGCCTTCAGCGTCTGCACAACGTGATGCACATAGTCGTCCGCATCCGACACGATCGAGGCCACAACCACCTGGCGCGGCGCGATCCAGAAGGGCAGCCTGCCGGAGTAGTTTTCGATCATGATGCCGATGAAGCGTTCGAAGGACCCCAGGATCGCGCGGTGCAGCATCACGGGGCGGTGTCTCTCGCCATCGGCGCCGACATAGGTGGCGTCCAGCCGCTCGGGCAGGTTGAAGTCGGCCTGGAACGTGCCGCACTGCCACTCGCGCCCGATCGCGTCGGTCAGTTTGAAGTCGAGCTTGGGGCCATAAAACGCGCCCTCGCCGGGATCGAGTTCAAAGTCGTTGCGCACCGATAGGATCGCCTTTTCCAAGGCGTTCTCGGCCTTGTCCCAGACCTCGTCCGATCCGACCCGCTGTTCGGGGCGGGTCGAGAACTTGATATCGAACTTGGGAAAGCCCGCATCGCGGTAGATCGTCGACAGAAGCGTGATGAACCTGGCGCACTCGTCCTCGATCTGATCCTCGGTGCAGAAGATATGCGCATCGTCCTGGGTAAAGCCGCGCACCCGCATCAGCCCGTGCAAGGCGCCGTGCGGCTCGTACCGGTGGCAGGATCCGAATTCGGCCAGGCGCAGTGGAAGATCGCGGTAGGACTTGATGCCCTGGTTGAAGACCTGAACGTGGCAGGGGCAGTTCATCGGCTTCAACGCGTTCACGCGCTTTTCGTTGGCGTGTTCCTCGTCGATCTCCGTGATGTACATGTTCTCGCGGTACTTGTCCCAATGGCCGCTGGCTTCCCAAAGCTTGCGGTCAACGATCTGGGGTGTCTTGATTTCGCGATAGCCCGCGCCCTCCAGACGGCGGCGCATGTAGTCTTCCATGATGCGGTAGACCGTCCAGCCGTCGGGATGCCAGAACACCATGCCCGGCGCTTCCTCCTGAAAATGAAAGAGCGACATCTCGCGGCCCAGCCGGCGGTGGTCGCGTTTCTCGGCCTCTTCGAGGAAGTGCAGATAGTCCTTCAACTCCTGCCGCGTCTTGAAGGCGACGCCATAGATGCGCTGCAGCTGCGGGCGGTCGCTGTCGCCGCGCCAATAGGCGCCCGCCACCTTCATCAGCTTGAAGGCGTCCGCGGGAACCTGGCCGGTATGCTGCAGGTGCGGCCCGCGGCAGAGGTCCTGCCAGTCGCCGTGCCAGTACATGCGGATCTGTTGATCCTCGGGGATCGCCTCGACCAGCTCGACCTTGTAGGGCTCGTGGGTCTTCTTGTAGTGCAGGATCGCGGCGTCGCGGTCCCAGACCTCGGTCCGCACCGGGTCGCGCGCGGCAATGATCTGCTTCATCCGCGCCTCGATGGCGCCCAGATCGTCCGGCGTGAACGGCTCGGCCCGGTCGAAATCGTAATACCAGCCGTTTTCGATCACCGGGCCGATGGTGACCTGTACCTCGGGCCACAGCTCCTGCACCGCGCGGGCCATGATATGGGCCAGGTCGTGGCGGATCAGCTCCAGCGCCTGTGCGTCGTCCTGCATCGTGTGGATGGCGATTTTCGCGTCCGCCTCGATGGGCCATTGCAGGTCCCAATGGGCGTCGTCCACGGTCGCCGAGATCGCCTTTTTCGTCAGCGACTTGCTGATCGATGCGGCCACCTCGGCAGGGGTGACGCCCGCATTGAAGTCGCGCGCATTGCCATCGGGAAATGTCAGGGAAATCTGGGCCATCGGCCTGCTCTCCTCGTCGGTTTGGCGCCCACGGAACGCCCGGTTGCGGGTATGTCACGGGTGCTACATGCGCAAACGGCCCGCGATTGTCAACGCGGACCGTCTGTCCTGGGCCGGAAAGCCGTTTTTGCATTGCCTTTCGTTCGTTGGTGTCAGGCCTGCGCCAGGACCTGCCAGCCGATTGCCAGAATGCAGATCCAACTGGCGGTGAAGATGATCGGCCGGACCGGAAAGCGGGCCAGGCCGGTTATCATGCCTGCCGCATGGATCACCCGCAGCCAGAAGAACGCGACACTGGCCCAAACCGTCACGGCCGTCGACACGCCCAGGCTATGCGCCACAAGCACGATCACCGCAAAGGGCAGCATCTGTTCGATCAGGTTCAGATGCGCACGGTGTGCACGGTGCACCCAAGGGGGCAGGGCGGTCAGGTCCGGCGGGCGGGTGAAGTCGGTGGTATCGACGGCCTTTTGCACGTTGACCCCGACGATGAACGGGATCCAGAGCGACGCCGCCAGCAGCGCGGTGAAGACCAGGTAGGTCAATTCGATGGTCATGGGGATCGCTCCTTAGATCGGCATCTTCATCGGTTCGCCGGTTTCCAGCCAGGATTTCAGCGATGCGATCTGCCGGGCCCAGCCCTCGGCGACGCCCTCGTGCCCGGCGGGAATGTCGTAATGCTCGCATGTCAGCTTGCAGAACGGCCCCTGCGGCTCGATCAGGAAAACGATGTGCGAGGCCTCGTTCTTCCCCTCGAACCAGTGTGGCTCGAATGTCATCTCGATGCGCGATTTGGGCTCCAGCCGCGTGGTTGTCTGCGACAGCATCAACGACCCGTCGGGGCGGTTCATCTTCATCGTCTCGCCGACCTTTGCGTCGCCTTCGGCGCTGTTGCAGACGAAGTGGTATTGCGCAACCTGATCGGCCTTGGTCAGGGCATCCCACAACGCGTCCTGTGTGGTGCGGATGAATGTCTGGTGGACGAAGTCGGGTTTGGGTGTGACATCAAGCATGTCTTTGGGTCCTTCTAGATGAGCTTTGAGGGACAGAAGCCCCCGGGCGGTGGGTTTGGCGATCAACGGCTCGATCCAGCGGTCAATCACTTCCTGCAGGGGCACGGCGTTGAGATAGTGGTATTTGAACCGGCCCCGTTTCACGGGCACGACCAGGCCTGCCGCTTCCAGCACCTTGAGGTGCTTCATGACCCCGAAGCGGGTCATCTCCAGCCCCTCCTCCAGCTCTTGCAGGCTTTGGCCGTCCTTCCGGCGCAGGCTGTCCAGAAGCGCGCGGCGCGAGGGGTCGTTCAGGGCTTTGAAGATCGCGTCCATGGTTACCCTTATAAGTGACTAGATAGTCACGTGACAATAGAGTCACGTAACAAATTGCCCGGTCGCCGCCATGGAAATCGCCCGGTGGATATGGCAAGGCTTTGCAAAACAAGGGGGAACCATGTCCGGGCCAAGCTTTCTGCAGACACCGCAAAACCGGCGTCTCGCCTATCATCTGACACCCGGACGGGGGCCATGCGTGGTGTTTCTGGGCGGTTTCCGCAGCGATATGGAGGGCACCAAGGCGCTGCATCTCGAATCATGGGCACGCAATTCGGGCCGGCCCTTTCTTCGGCTCGACTATTCCGGGCACGGTCAATCTTCGGGTGATTTCCTCGACGGCTGCATCGGCGACTGGGCAGACGACGCGATCACTTTGATCGAGGCTGTGACGGACGGGCCGGTCGTTCTGGTCGGCTCGTCGATGGGAGGTTGGGTTTCCCTGATTGCCGCAACCCGGCTAGGGGAAAAGATCCAGGGAATTGTCGGAATTGCAGCCGCGCCAGACTTCACCGAAGACTCCATGTGGGCGGCGTTCACGCCGGAGCAGCACGCCGAGCTTTCGCAGACCGGACAAGTGGCCCTTCCCTCGGACTATTCCGACGAGCCCTATATCATCACCAGACGCCTGATCGAGGATGGCCGGGATCACCTCGTGCTGCGTGCGCCCTTGGAATTGCCCTATCCGGTGCGGCTGCTGCAGGGCACAGCCGATGCGGACGTGGACATGCAGGTCGCGCTGCGTCTTATGAATCATGCAACCGGCCCCGATATCCGCCTGACCCTGGTCAAGGATGCCGACCACCGGTTTTCCACGCCCCGGTGTCTGGCGCAGATCGAAGCTTCGGTCGAAGAGGTTCTGGCGCATGCGTAGCTTGGGCAAATGGCTTGGGCGCGTGCTGCTGGCGCTGCTGGTTCTGGCCGCGGCGGCCTGGCTGATCTTGCCTGGAGAGCCGGTGGATACCGATATCGGCTTCGGAACGGCACTTTCCGCGGACCGCCTCGACACCTATTTCGCGGAAGCCGAGGCGCGGTTCGACGACATCACGCCGGGCGTGGAGAAGCGCGTGATCTGGGCTGGGACGCCCGGCGCGCGCACCGGGGTATCGGTGGTCTATATCCATGGCTTCTCGGCCACGTCGGAAGAGATCCGCCCCGTGCCGGACCTCGTCGCTCGGGCGTTGGGCGCAAACCTGGTCTACACGCGGCTGTCGGGCCATGGCCGCGACGGCGCGGCCTTGGCCGAACCGGCGGCGGGCGACTGGCTGGAGGATGTGGCCGAGGCGCTGGCAGCGGCGCGCGCGGCGGGGGACAGGACCTTGGTCATCGCCACATCCACAGGCGGCACGCTGGCGGCGCTGGCAGCGATGCACCCGGACCTGTCGGCATCGATCGACGCCATCGCCTTTGTCTCGCCCAATTTCGCCATCGCGAATGCCCTGTCCGCGATCCTGACATGGCCGGGTGCGCGCTGGTGGGTGCCGCTGGCGGCCGGGACCGAACGGGCCTGGCAGCCGCTGAACGACGATCATCGGAGATACTGGACCACGCGCTATCCCACGGTCGCGCTTTTGCCGATGATGGCGCTGGTGAAACATGTGGCAAAGCAGGACCCGGGCCGCGCAACGGTGCCCGCGATGTTCCTGTTCTCGGACGCCGATGCCGTGGTCAGCGCGGCTGCGACGCGGGACGTGGCCGACCGCTGGGGCGGCGAGGTGGCGTTGGCTCCGCAAAAGCTGCCGCCGGGCAACGACCCCTATAACCATGTCATCGGCGGCGATGTCCTGAGCCCCGGCATGACCGAGTCCGTCGCCAAGCAGATCGCCGGCTGGGCGCGGTCCTTGGGTCTTTGACCGTTTTGCAGGGGGGCGCGGGTGAACCGGCCGAGCCATCGGTGCGTCGCCCGCGTGGATTGTAGCGATGCGAAGGACCAGGCGGACCAAATACACGTTCACGAACGGTTCCGTCCCGAAGACGGGCCGTTCCGGGAAAAACGGGTTCTGGTTGATCCGCGAAACGTTTATGACCGACGAGCGGCCAGCGGTTGTGCCCACATGAAGGAGCTTTCGGGATGGACCAGCGGATCAGCCTGATCACCCTGGCGGTGTCGGACATGGACCGCGCCGCGGCGTTCTACACCGCACTTGGATGGCAGCCGGTCGAAGCCCCCGACGGTGTTGTCGCGTTTGATCTGATCGGCCAGACGCTTGGGCTGTACCCCAAGGACATGCTGGCGCGCGACATGGGGCTGGATCCGGCGCAAGTCGGCGGTTTCTCGGGCGTCACGCTGGCGCATAACGTGCCCGCGAAAGAGGACGTCGCGCGGCTCTATCGGGCGGCTCTGTCCGCGGGTGCGAGGGGCATCAAATCGCCGCATGACATCTTCTGGGGTGGGCATATCGCCTATTTCGCCGATCCCGACGGTCATGTCTGGGAAATCGCCCACAACCCGTTCTCTCCGCTGGGCCCGAACGGCGAATTCCAGTGGAACGGCTGGAAATGAGACGACCGCGCAGCTTTACCGCGCTCGAAGACCTGGGCCGCCAGCGTCTGTCGCGGCATTTCGAAATGCGGAACTTCATGACCAGCGAGATCGCCAATTTCCACCGGCTGCCGAACTTCCCCGAAGACCCCGACCTCGCCCTGGCCGCTGGCCGCAAGCTGGCCCAGCACCTGCTTGACCCCCTGGTCGAAACCTTCGGGCCGATCGACATCCGCTCAGGCTATCGCCACCCCGAGATGAACGATTTCGGGTCGAAGCTGAAGCCGCAGAAATGCGCCCGGAACGAGGCGAACCATGCCCACCACATCTGGGACATCCGCGACGGAAAGGGCCGGATGGGCGCCTGCGTGACCGTCGGTGTTCCGTGGTTCGCCGCGCAGTATAACCGCGGCCGCGATTGGCGCGATCTGGCCTGGTGGCTCTACGACCACCTGGATTTCCAGGAGGTTTATTTCTTTCCCAAGAACGCCGCCTTCAACCTGACCTGGCGCGAGGATCACCGCGAAAACCGCATCCTCAGCTACATCCGCCCCAAGGGCACGCTGGTCAAGCCCGGCCTGAGGCCCGATCCCGCCCGGGCCGAACGCTATGCCGACTTCCCGCCGTTCCGCGGCATCGCCTATCCCGAGATCCCAGGAGATACGCCATGAGCCTGCCCATAACCCCGTCGTTCCGGCTCGACGGCCGCCGCGCGCTGGTCACCGGCGGGTCGCGCGGCATCGGCCTGGGATGTGCCTGCGCCCTTGCCGAGGCCGGGGCCGAGGTGATCTTGGCCGCCCGCGGCAAGGCGGAACTGGGCAAGGCGGTCGCGGAAATGCAGGATGCCGGGTTCAACGCCGACGGCCATCCGCTGGATGTCACGAACCTTGCCGCCATGCGCGCCTTTTTTGCCGCGCACGGCCCGTTCGGCATTCTGGTCAACTCCGCAGGAATGGCGCGGCATTCCCCCGCGCTCGAAACCCGGCCGGAAGACTTCGACGCGGTGTCGAACGTCAATATCCGCGCCGCCTATTTCCTGGCGCAAGAGGCCGCGCGCGGCATGGCCGGCGGCGGCAGCATCATTCAGATCTCCAGCCAGATGGGTCATGTCGGCGGACAGGACCGGGCGGTCTATTGCGCCACCAAGCATGCGGTCGAGGGGATGACCAAGGCGATGGCCATCGACTGGGCGCCCAAACGCATCCGCGTCAATACGATCTGCCCCACCTTCATCCGCACGCCGTTAACCGAACAAACGTTCAGCGATCCGGAGAAGGTCGAATGGATCGAAGGGAAGATCAAACTCGGACGGGTGGGCGAAATCGAGGATATCATGGGCGCCGTGGTCTATCTCGCCTCGGATGCCTCGGCGCTGGTCACGGGCACGTCGATCCTTGTCGACGGCGGCTGGACGGCCGGCTGATGGCGTGCGAGCGCATCACCTCAAACCAGGTCGCCAAGGGTACAGGTGTCGGCCAGGCGGCGGTCGGCCGGTTGTTTTCCGGCACGTATTCCGGATGGGTGGCTGTGACGGGGTTTGACGAGACCGCGAACGCGAGGCAACTGCCACGGAACGGGTCAGTCGAATGACCGTGCCGCGCCGCAAACTGTCCCGGCATTTTACCGTCGTGGTGCGGCGGGATTACGACCTGCAGCCGGAAACGCTCTTTGCGGCCTGGACCGACCCAGATATCCGCGGCCAGGTCATCGCGCCCCCGGGCAAGGGCCTGCGCCTGAAGCAGTTGGACATCGCCGAAGGCGGCGTCGAGATCGTCGAAGAGCGCTGGCGCGACCGGCCGGGGGCGGAAACGACCCGCTGCTATGTGGCGCTCCGCCCGTGCACGCTGATCGTGGCGCAGGTGGTCCACCGGATCAAGACCGGCGCCCGGACGCCCGACAACATCGTCGCCGCCCAGGAACTCCTGCTTTTCAAACCCACGGCCGAGGGCGCCCGGATCGTCGCTTCCAGCCAGGTGACGGCGATGAAGCAGAACGATATCCAGGCCGCCGAAGACGCCTGGAACGACGCCTTCGACCGGTTCGAAGATCAGCTCGACCCGCAGCACAGGGGCATTGCACCATGAAAGCCAGCACCGCCACCATCCGCACCTCCCGCGAATTCGCCCTGCCGCTTGAAACCCTCTGGACGCACTGGACCAGCCCCGAGACCCGCCGGCGCTGGGAGGCCGGGCCCGACACCGGGATGGCTTATGACAGCTTCGATACCCGTTCCGGCGGGACGGAAACCGTGCGCATCACCCATGACGGCGCCGAGATCGGCCACATGATCCAACATCACCATCGCATCGAGCCGCCGCACCTCTTGGCGACCACCACAATCGGCACATTCGGCGGCACCACGACCATGCTGATGACGCTGGTCATCGAATTCGAGGCAGTCGCCGACGGCTCCCGCCTGTCCGCCGTCAGCCAGGTTACCGATCTGACGGGGCGCGATGTCTAGGCCGAACATGAAAAGGGCTGGACATGGATCCTGGATCGTTTTCAGGCCGACATCGACAGGTATGGCCCCGCCACCGATTCCGAAGACGCCCCATGATTGCGCCCGAGCGCGAAGCCGTTTGAAAGCGTCCTGAACGCGGTTTGGAAACCGCACCCAGAAAGCGTTTTGAAACGCCCTTCCTCTCAAAATACTGCAATGCTTCGGTGTTTGCATACGCTTGCAAAGTGGTCCTGCCCTGCTACGCTGTTGCCGCCGCGCGGGGCGCGGCGGCATATGCGATTCACATCGCCCGAACTGGAGCTGCCATGACCCGGATCCTTACCACCCATGTGGGCAGCCTGCCGCGCCGGCAGGACGTCGTCGATTTCATCTTCGCGCGCGAGCGGGACGACTCCTATGACCTCTGTGCCTTTGACGCCTGCATGGCGCAAGCCGTTGACGAGACGGTCAAAAAACAAGTGGACGCCGGGATCGATATCGTCAGCGACGGCGAGACGTCAAAGATCTCCTACGCAACTTACGTCAAGGACCGCTACACCGGCTTCGATGGCGACAGCCCCCGGAACGCGCCGGCGGATCTGAAGAAATTCCCCGGCTTTCTCAAGCGGCTTGCCGAAGATGGCGGCACCCCCAAATACGCCCGCCCGATGTGCGTCGGCGAAGTGAAATCCAAAGGCCAGGGAGAGTTGCAGAAGGATATCGGCAACCTTAAGGCCGCGATGGCGAAGCAGGGGCTGACCCGTGGCTTTATGAACGCCGCCTCCCCCGGCGTTATCTCTTTGTTTTTGCAGAACGATTACTACCCCACCCGCGACGCCTACCTCGCCGCCCTGGCCGATGCCATGGCCGAGGAATACCGCACCATCGTGTCTGCCGGCCTCGAGTTGCAGCTTGACTGTCCCGACCTGGCCTTGTCGCGCCACATGCTGTTTGCAGACCTGACCGATCAGGAGTTCGTCGGAATTGCCGAGTCCCATGTCGAGGCGTTGAATCACGCGCTCGAAGGCATCGATCCGGCCAAGGTTCGCGTCCATATCTGCTGGGGCAATTACGAAGGCCCGCATGTCTGTGACATCGACATGGACAAAGTTTTCAGGACCCTCATGAGAACCCGGTCCCGCCATGTCCTGTTCGAGACCTCCAACCCCCGCCACGCGCATGAATGGACCGTGTTCCGCGACCGCAAGGCCGAAATTCCCGACGACAAGGTTCTCGTCCCGGGCGTTGTCGACACTACCACCAACTTTGTCGAGCATCCCGAACTCGTGGCGCAGCGCATCGAAAGATTCGCAAGGATTGTCGGCCCCGACCGTGTCGTCGCGGGCTCGGATTGCGGCTTCGGCACTTTCGCCGGGTTCGGCGCGGTTGACCCCGACATCGCCTATGTCAAGTTGGCCGCACTCGCCGACGGGGCGAGGTTGGCGTCCGAAAGGCTCTGATTCCGCATGACCGACCCTTTGGTGCTGTTGCCGGGCATGATGTGCGATGCCCGGCTGTTTTTACCGCAGATCGTGGCCCTGTCCTCTGAAACCTCGGTGCAGGTTGCGCCGGTGACCCAGAGTGACAGTATTGAAAAGATTGCCAGAAATGCGCTGGCCAAGGCGCCCGAGACCTTTGCGCTGGCCGGTCTCAGCATGGGCGGCATCGTGGCGATGGAGATGCTCAGCCTCGCGCCGAAACGCATCACCCGGATCGCCTTGATGGACACCAACTGCCAATCCGAGATGCCGAACGTCGCCGCCGCGCGTGAGCCGCAGATCGTGCGGGTCAAGGCGGGGCGGCTGCAGGAGGTGATGCGCGACGAGATGAAGCCGAACTACCTCGCGCCCGGTCCGCAGCGGCTGGAGGTGCTGAACACCGTTATGCAGATGGCGCTGGATCTGGGACCCGAGGTCTTCGTCCGCCAATCCCGCGCGCTGCAGCGGAGACCGGATCAACAGGCGACGCTGCGACGCGCCAAGATCCCGGCGCTGATCCTATGCGGGGAACATGATGCGCTCTGCCCGATCCGGCGCCATGAATTCATGGCGCATCTGATGCCCAACGCCGAGCTTCAGATCATATCGGAAGCTGGCCATCTTCCGACGCTGGAACGTCCGGAGATTGTGACGCAGCTTCTGCGCCGTTGGCTTTCCGCACCGGGGTCTTCCGTGCTCTCGGCTTGACCGCGGCCTTCGGTTTGGCCTCTGTCTCCGGCTTGGGCGCCGTGGCGGGTTTTGCCACCGCCTTAGGTTTGGCCTTTGTCTGCGGCTTGGATGCCGCGGCGGGCTTGGCCGGAGCCTTCGCCTTCACCGCCTTGCGCTTGGACGAGATCTGATCCGGTGCGGCGTTCCCGTCGATGAAATCCAGCACCAGCGGGCGGATGTTGTTCCGCCAGGACTTGCCGGCGAAGATGCCGTAATGCCCGGCGCCGGGTTCCAGATGGCTGGCCTTCTTGTCATCGGGCAGCCCGGTCAGCAGCTTCAGGGCGGCCAGACACTGGCCGGGCGCGCTGATGTCGTCGTCTTCGCCCTCGACAACCTTCACGGCGACATCCGTGATCTTGCCGAAATCGATCTTCGTCCCGTCCACCGTGAAGTCGTTGCGCGCGATCTCGCGCGACTTGAAGATGCGATCGACCGTGGACAGATAAAATTCCGCCGTCATGTCCATCACGGCCAGGTATTCGTCGTAGAACCGGTTATGCTTGTCGTGATCGCCAGCCTCGCCCTTGGACACGGCGATGATCTGGTCGGCAAAGGCTTTTAGATGCCGCTCGGCATTCATCGACATGAACCCGGCCAGCTGCAATAGCCCCGGATAGACCATCCGCCCGGCCCCGGCATACTTGAAGCCCACCCGCTGCAGCGCCAGTTCTTCAAGCTGGCCCATGGTCACGGTGCGGCCGAAATCGGTGACGTCGGTATGGTTCGCCTCCGGGTCGATCGGGCCGCCGATCAGGGTCAGGGTGCGGGGCTGCACGATGGGATCGTGCTCGGCCAGATAGGCGGTGGCGGCCAAGGCCAAAGGGGCGGGCTGGCAGACGGCGATCACATGGCAGGTGTGGCCGAGGGCGCGCATGAATTCGATCAGGTACTGGGTGTAGTCCTCGATATCGAACTTGCCCTCGCTGACGGGGATGTCGCGCGCGTTGTGCCAGTCGGTGATGTAGACTTCGGCATCGGGCAGCAGCGATATGACGGTCGAGCGCAGCAGCGTCGCGTAATGCCCCGACATCGGCGCGACCAGAAGGACGCGGCGGGTGCGTTCCTTGCGGCCCAGAACCTTGAAGTGGATCAGATCGCCAAAGGCGCGTTTCACGATGGTCTGCACCTCGACCACATGGTCGCGCCCGTCCTCGGCCACCATCGAACTGATGCCCCAGTCCGGCTTGGCCACCATCCGTGCGAATGTCCGTTCCGTCACCTCGCCCCAGCCGGCGATCATCTGGAAATAGGGATTCGGAAACAGGCCCGTAATGGGGTAGGATCCCATCGCCAAGGCGGTCGCACCCAACCATTGGTTGGTATTCCGCATGGTCTCCATAAGGTCGTATGTGGCCATATAGCGCATGAGTTCTACCCCTGGATTCGAACCGCCTAGAAAAACATCACCTTTCCCCCCGAAAGAGGCGACGCTATGCTGCACCTGCACAATAACCGGAAATGCCTAGATGACAACTAACGAAAACGCCGCGGGAGAGAATCTCGAGACGATGAATGCCAATCTGGCGAAAATCGAAGAGTTGTCGCAACGTCTGGTTGCCGCATTGTCGCATAAACGGACAATCCGGCCGAGCCTGCAGGGGCCGGGGCGCGATCTCTACATGAAAGCCGCCGCGGCCTACATGGCCGAGATTATGGCCAATCCCGCCAAGATCATCGAACATCAGGTCGGATATTGGGGCAAGACGCTGAAGCATTACATCGAAGCGCAGCAAAAGCTGGCGCAGGGCAAGCTGGAGCCGCCCGAAGACCACACGCCGCCCGACCGGCGGTTTGCCAGCCCGCTGTGGCAAAGCAACCCCTATTTCAACTATCTCAAGCAGCAATACCTGCTGAACGCCGAGGCGATCGAGGCGGCCATCGCCGACCTTGATGGCCTCGACGACGCCGAAAAGCGGCGGATCGAGTATTTCGGCAAGCAGATCGTCGATCTCTTCAGCCCGACGAATTTCCTGGGCACCAACCCCGAGGCGCTGGCCAAGGCGGTCGAAACCAAGGGTCAAAGCCTGGTCGACGGTCTGGAAAACCTGGTGCGCGACATCGAGGCGGCGGATGGCGAAGTGCAGGTGACGCTGGCCGACAAGGATGCCTTCACCGTCGGCCGCAACATTGCCACCGCCGACGGCAAGGTCGTCTTCCGCAACCGGATGTTCGAACTGATCCAATATGCGCCCCAGACCGAGACGGTGCACGCCACGCCTCTGATCATTTTCCCGCCCTGGATCAACAAATTCTACATCATGGACCTTAAACCCCAGAACTCGCTGATCCGCTGGATCGTCGAGCAGGGGTTTACGCTGTTCGTCGTCAGCTGGAAAAATCCCGATCCCAGCTACTGCGACGTGGGTCTCGATACCTATATCGAAGAAGGCTACCTGACCGCGATGGACGAGGTCCGGGCGATCACCGGCGAGAAACAGGTGAACGTCGTCGGGTACTGCATTGCCGGCACCACGCTGGCGCTGACGCTTGCCTGGCTGCACAAGAAAAAGGACAAGCGCATCAAGTCCGCCACCTTCTTCACCATGCTCAGCGATTTCGAGGACCAGGGCGAATTCACCGCCTTCCTGACCGACGATTTCGTCGACGGCATCGAGGCCGAGGTGAACGCCAAGGGCTATCTCGACAAGTTCTACATGTCGCGGACCTTTTCCTTCCTGCGTTCGAACGACTTGATCTATCAGCCCGCGATCCGCAGCTACATGATGGGCGAAACGCCGCCCGCATTCGACCTGCTCTTTTGGAATGGAGACTCGACGAACCTTCCCGCGCGGATGGCGGTCGAATACCTGCGCTTGCTCTGTCAGGAGAACAAGTTCGTCAAAGGCGAGATCGAGATGCTGGGCGAGACGCTGTCGACCAAGGACGTGCGCGTGCCGCTTTGTGCGATCGCCTGCGAAACCGATCACATCTCGGCCTGGAAGTCGTCCTATGACGGGGTGCGGACCATGGGCAGCCGGTCGAAGACATTCCTCCTCAGCGAGTCGGGCCATATCGCGGGCATCATCAATCCGCCGTCGAAGAAGAAATACGGCCACTACACAAATCCCGACATGACCCTCGACCACGACGCCTGGCTGGACGGCGCCGATTTCCACGAAGGATCGTGGTGGCCGCGCTGGGGCGCATGGCTTGCAGGCCGTTCGGGCAAGCAGGTGCCGGCCCGGCAGCCGGGGGACGCGCAACACCCCGCACTCGCGGACGCGCCGGGTACCTACGTGGTGGAAGTTCCCGACGTTTGATTCCGCGCCTGCGGCAATTTGGCATGCTGCAGTGCAGAAAAAGCCTTGCAATGCCGCGCTGCAGCATCCATATTCTTTGCAGTTGCAGAAACGCGGGAATCGCCCGCATCATGGAGTGAAGACAATGGCTGCGAAGGCGCAAGACTACACCAAGATGATGAAAGACATGCTGGGCGCGTTCCCGGTCGACATGACCGCCATGCAGGATGCGTTCAAGACCTCGGCCGCTCTCAGCGAGAAGATGTCGAAGGTCGCTCTGGAAGCCGCCGACAAGTCGACCGAGATCTCGACGAAGTGGACCAAGGAAACCCTCGCCAAGTTCGGCGAGATGACCGTCGCCAAGGAAGACCCGGCCGACTACACCAAGGCGATGACCGATTTCGCCTCGGCCCAGGCGGAAATGACCGCGGAATCGATGGCGGCCTTCGCCGAGGTTGCCAAGAAGGTTCAGATGGAAACCGTCGAGCTGATGCTGGCCGCCGGCAAGGACCTGTCGGAAGACGCTTCTGCCGCCGTCAAGAAAGCCACCGCCGAGGTGACCGCGGCTGCCAAGAAAGCGACTGCGAAGTAAGATACCGATCAGCACAACACCGGACCTCCTCCCTGCCGGTGTGCTGGACTGGGGCGGGCTTCAGGCCCGCCCTTTTATTTTTTTGCCGGATGGCATTTCGAAGCCGACACACGGCCAGTGCGGCCGGGATGGCTTTCGGCGAAAGCTCATTCGGCTGCAATTGGCCTGGAGCGGACGTTCACAACCAGTCTTCAGGCGCGGAATCAAGGCCGTAGGCCGCCGCGCCATCGCCGACCCGCCCCGAAGGGGAGGCGATTTTCCGACGGTGCGTACCGGATTGACGTCGTTCGGA
>JAAUYH010206972.1_pt1 | contig 28718 bp, 27 predicted proteins | sample 7278061 | NCBI WGS metagenome assembly JAAUYH01 (sample SAMN14350203, study PRJNA611818) | marine sediment metagenome | isolation source: surface marine sediment (0.6m) | place: French Polynesia: Moorea | collected 2018-08
ATATTAAAGCCTAGTTTTTCATAGAAAAACTTATCTTTTAAACAAGGTGATTTTTGGAATTTTTTTCTATTACTTTTTCAGCAACCTCTAGTTAAGGACTTATTAATTTTTAAATTAACGTTTCTTAACTATTATGGTCTTCTTACCTAGCTAGTACCACGTATTTTTCAATACTTTTGGACTAAACGGGTCGCACTCCCATTTAATCATCATACAAACTAGCTGATGATGTTCAATCAACTACAATTAAGCTATGCCCAAACTAACAGAAGAGATGCAGCACCAATGATTTAATTGATAACTATAAGACTCAAAACCCCTGTACTTGACCAATGCTGATTTCCCTTGACCTAGAAATTCCTTTTCCTCGACCTCTGGTCTATGTGACCTACCGAGACCAACTAGAGGAGCAAGTAGCATATATGGATTCGGTGGATGGGGTGGAGGTCAAATCCCGTCGCCAAGAGAGAGGGCAAGTTTACTGTATCAATGAGTGGCATAGTCAGGCGCAGATTCCGACCCCCATCAGAGCGGTACTGGGGGACAAGCTGTTTTCTTGGACAGAGTATGCAATCTGGAATGAATTCGACTTGACAGTACAATGGCAAATTCAGACCCATGCTTTCACAGAAGCAGTCTCCAGTGCTGGTGAGAATCGTTTTCTAGCAGAAGGAAACAAAACTATAGTCGAGCATCGAGGCGAGTTGAGGATTGACCCAGAGAAACTCAACCAAATTCCCTGGTTTCTCAGAAGTAAAATTGCCCAGTTGAGTGAAAATTTTCTGGCTCAACAGATAGAAGTGAACTTAAAACAAATGGGAGAAGGAGTTAGGCAAGTACTGGAAAAAACAGTGAACAAGTCCCCCTGAGCTGAAAAAGGAGCGACGATTGTGGCTTCTATATTTTCATAAAGGAAATCTTGATGAGCAATGATTGTTGTCATTTTTCGCCATGTCGGCAGATAATCTGACTCATCTGTGCCATTCCCTGCTAGGGTTGCTCCTAACAATGGCAGCCCAGAAGGGTCTAATGTAGCTAACATTTGACGATATTGTTTTAAATCAGGTCGTCTGTCCTTACTGTATCCAAATTTGATGAGAGATGATTCTTCTTCTCTTTCTGAGATTTGATGATACACCGAAAAACTGGTGGTGTCGCTTCTGGCTTTTTCGGTTGGTAATTAATCGACTCCTAGTTGCTCAACACTTGATCTCACAAGAATCTTAACCTTTTTTGTCCACCATACCCCTTCGATTTAAGCGAACGATGAGTCATAAATATCAGAGATTATCCAGAAAGGGAAAAAGATGAAAATTCAGTAGATCACAAACTTTTCTAGAAGGTTTATGGAATGCGGTTTTCAGCCGATATTCCTTAGGGCTAGAAACTAGAGTGTATCAGCGAATGCACGCGCTCGCTTTTCCCATTGGCGATCGCCAATGATTAGTCAGCAACTCGAGCGCGTCGGCTGAAAACCTCATTGTTTCGTGACTTTGTGATCTACTGAAATTGGTTGATCGTGCTAATTGAACGATGAAAACCTAAAAGCAAAGAAGAATTAGGAAAAATCTCCAGCCAAGGAAAAATCAACTAGAATAGAAGGGTAGGTTGAATAATTAGAGCGTCTTTTCTAGCTCAGAAAATTGATTTACTCGAAGGACGGAAAAAATGATCCTTAGCTTCATAGTTTCTCGTACAGCCAATCTCTATAAATATATTGAACTACACTATCTTCTTGATTTGAATTAATTACTTCGGTGGCAACTTGTTTTAATTCGTCGATCGCATTACCTACAGCAATAGAGCGATTAGCTGCTTTGAACATAGAAATATCATTACCATGGTCGCCAAAAACAATAGTTTCGCTTTTTTGTAAGCCATAATTTTCTAATAAAATAGATAAGGCATTGGCTTTAGTACAAGTGCGATCGTGAATAGTAAACCAATACCAACCAGGAAAATATCGATTTTCGTATAAATGTGTTTCGATGCTGTTTGCATATTGTTTGTCCACAATAGCTTGCAGTTGTTTTAATTTTGAAAAACGAGAAATCACTGTCAAACAGACAATTTGTTCTGAAAAAGAAATTCGTAAATCTTTTAGTTGCTTCAATCTTTTGTCTTTTTGTTTGACTCGATCGTTAAGATACCAAAGCATTCCTTGATTGAGGATTTTTTCATAATAAATACGATCTGCTTTGCCATCGAAACTAGCTATAAAAGGAAGACAATCGTAGTCTAAAATCAAATCATATATATTTTCAACTATCTCTGGTTTGATGTGATTAATAATTTCATGATGACCAGTTTCTAGATCGGAAATAAATGCTCCATTGAATTCAATTACAGGAAGATTAAGTTTTACACCTCTTAAGAGTTCTTGAATAGAGACTACGCTACGAGCAGTAGCTACAGTAAACATTAATCCTCGATCTATTAATTCAATCAATGTATTTTTACTAAATGAAGATAATGAAGCATCATTTCTTAGTAAAGTTCCATCGAGATCGGAAATATATATTTTATGGTTCATAGCTCATAAAAAGCAAAATAGAAATATAAAAACGAATGATATAAATCATATCTTTTAACAAAAGATACATTAATTAAATATACTTTCATTTATTACTAATTACTAAGTATCAGTATCTTTATATATCCACTCCAAATTCAATTGCCTTCCTAATAAATCGAGTAACTTTTCATCGTCGATCGGTTTTGCTAAAAAATCATCACAACCTATAGCGCGACTTTGCTTTTCCACTTCTTCAAAATCACTAGCTGAAATAGCAATAATGGGAATTTGTTTTAAACTTTCTGTCTTCCGAATTTCTGGAACTAAAGTGAAGCCTGTTTTAATTGGCATAAACAAATCAGTCAAAATTAGATCTGGTTTATTCTGAAGAGCCAGTTGCAATCCCTGCTGTCCATTTTCGGCAGTAATGACCTTAAAACCTACAGATTCGAGTATTTTTATGAGTAATGAACGAATTTCTGGTATATCATCTATTACTAAAAGGGTAATTTGTTTGCCTTGATAGCCAACAATTTCTTCAAATGATTTTGGTTCTGTTTCTGAAGTTACTTTAATCTCAGGAAACACCAAATCAAACCAAAAGATTGAACCTTTGTTAATTTCACTTTTAACCTTCAGTTCCCCTCCCATTAATTCTACTAGCATTTTGCAAATTGCTAAACCTAAGCCTGTGCCTAATCTTCTAGCTTCCAATGTACTTACTTGTTCAAAAGGTTGAAAAATTTTAGTCAAATCTTGACAATTAATTCCAATTCCTGTGTCGATAATGGCAAAGCGCAAACTTACTTGAGTTATAGAATTAGCATTACTAGTTTTGATACGATCGATTTCACTGATTTTTAGAGTTATTTGTCCTCGATCGGTGAATTTTATGGCATTATTAATTAAATTAAAAAGTATTTGCCTTAGTCTTTTGTCATCGGCATAAATGTTAATTGGTAAATTCCCCAAAGTTTTACATCTAAACGCAATATTTTTTTCTGATGCTTTTCTATTAGCAATATTAACTATGTCTTGCATAAAAGCCGAAAAATTAATCACAGAAGGAGATAATTTCGTTTGATGAGCTTGGATTTTAACCAGGTCAAGGATTTCCTCGATCAAAGACAATAAATACTTGCCATTTTGATGAACAATTTCAATCCATTTAGCAACATTTGCTTGATTAGCAGCAAGGGAATGAGATTTAGTCAAATTTTTTTGAATTAGTCCACTATAACCAATAATATTGCTGAGAGGTATTTTCAATTCATGACTAATATTAGCTAAAAATTGATCTTTAGCTTGATTGGCTACTTCAGCAATTTGTTTTGCTTGTTTTAATTCTTGATTACTTTGTTGAATCTGCTGAATATTCTGTTCTATTGTCTGGGACATCACCTCAAAATTGTTAGCTAAAGCATTCATTTCTCCTACCATAGTTCTTGGCAACTCGATTGTTTCATTTCGTAAAAATCTATTAGGAAGATTAGTAGTAAATTTCGCCAAGTTCAAAATTGGCTTAACTAAGAGGCGACTGATAAATCTAGCAATTAAAATAACACTTAGAGCAATTAGTAACAGAATAGTTAGACTCCTAATGTAGAGTAACTCTAGATAATTAATGTAAGGAGTAGCAGGAGCTTCCATCACTAAAGTTAGAGGAATCTCTTCATTGATTGGGAGAGCTTTTCGGTAAAAAGATTCTTGCCATCGAACTATTAGAGGTTTTCCCTCCATCACTGGTAAACAGTGGTAAACTTGATTCGGTTGGTCATCCGATTGTAAGTAATTGATTTCTCCATTTTGACAGCGATTCAGAATTTGTTGAGCATTAAGTTGCCTATGGGTGCTGGCAATTAATAGCTGGTTGCGATCGAGTAAAGTACTTTTTAATGGCACAGTATAAGTTTCTGTTTGTAATAAATGCTCGATAAAGTCGATGTTTAACTCGGCTATGATGTTTCCTAACCAGCGACTATTCAGAATAATCGGTAAAGTTTGCAAAATTTTTGGATTTGAGGAAGCATCAGCTTTTTCTTTTGAACTCGGCAGTACAAATATTTGAGGCTTTCTGGGAATATCTAACTGAGAAAAATCTAGACGATCGCTGTTAGACTTATCTTGAAGCGGAGCCATCGCAATTATTTCTCGCTCAGCATTGACAACATATATCTGTCGAAAAAGCGGTAAACTTCTAATTGCTAGTTCCATACTTTGTTGTGTCTGCCCCGAAACCACAATCCTAGTTTGGCTACTGCTTTCTTCTAAATGTCGCAAAGCATCTAAGCCAGACTGATGCCATCGAAGCAGATCGTTTGACAGATTTTGGGCAGAAGTTTTCAAAGTTGTTATTAGTGTACTTTGTTCATGCTCCATAGCAACTCGGTTATTTATCACTATTAGCATTAGGGCAGGAATAAGAACAAAAGCGACCAAAATGTGAAGTAAAATTTGCTCGAAGAAAATAGTTGTTCTGCTCGAAGAAGAATTTGCCCAGCGATTCAGTGGCTTATAAGTCAATATGAGACTGGCAACTAAAGCATTGAAAATCCCATTGACTGGCTGTTTGAGTAAAATAATTGAGGTAGTAACTGCCCCGACTTGAAGTATTTTGCCATAAAACAACCAAACTAAAGGCATCCCAATTACCAACCAGAAAACCATATCAATCAGCAATAAATTTTGATTTCCTTGGCGCAGCCTCCAGGCAATAAATAACGTCTCGCAAATGAAAATAATCAGAGCATAAGGATGTTGCCATAGTGTAATTGTATAAAAACCAGCAATCAGAGAGGCAATAGTTCCCCACCAAATTCCGTATAGGCTAACAACGATCAAAACGGAAATACTACCAAATAAAAAGTCAACTCCAAAACCAAAAGGAAAACTAAAATAATTACCTGCATATCCTGTTGTTATCAGAATAGCTAAAAGCAAAGTAGAAGGATTTAGCAACGAGTTTTGTGATTTATTTAACATATATTCATATTTATACTTAGAAAAATAGTTATTTTCCCTGATTTTATTGCTGAATTATCCTAAGAAAGCTTTCTATAATATCAGTATTATTACTGATTTAATACCCATATTATTACTTAGATATCATCGAAAATACAATTACAATCTGATATTTTCCCTTAACTTTAAACTTGTAATAATTCACCTAAAGGTCGATTGGGATTGATGTAGAATCTGTGTTAAAGGCAGACCAACTTGCGAGGAAATGTCTGGAATTTATGTAATGAGATTACGCTTGGTAGATTGGAAAAGTATTTACATTACCAATAATGACAACAGATAAACCTTAATTAGCAGAACAGCGAACTTCCAATCACAGAGGCAACAGAAAAATACTTGACAAAAATTAATACCCAATAACTAATATGAAATACTTAAATGTTTACTACAGATATGTAACACGGAGACTCATCTCCAATCCGCTTGAATAGTTATTTATAAATAAGTTCATATCAAAAATAAGCATTAGGCTTGCAGAGACTTTAGATGAGAATCAAACAACTATTTCTCGTTATTCTGTGTATACCAAAATACTACTAAAATCTTATATTTTCTTTGAACTTCACTGCACACTGACTTTGAGCAACTATGTGCCCCTCTTTAATAGTAGTTCTATTCAAAGGCGCAGTTCCCATAGCAGCAGAAACAGAATTAGCCTCAAGCAAAACCAAATCAGCAATTTTATCTACTTCAATGCCATAATCTTGAATACCGATCGCTTGTGCTGCTCTTGATGTTGCCATTTCTAGACAAAGTTGATGGCTAGCAGTCGTACCTAACTGTAAAACTTGAGCTAGTAGAGTACAGATTTTTAACATATCCCCATCACCGAAGGGCGTAAATAAATTCTGCACGTTGTTAGTGGCTATTCCTACTTTGATACCTGACTCTGCTAGTCGATCGATTGGTGCTACTCCTCTTCTGACATTATGAGTATCCTGTCGTGCCATCATGTAAAGATCTGTGGCGGGTAAAGCTAAAATAGCGATGCCAGCTTCTTTGAGGGAAGGAATAAAAGCAGCTAATTCTGTTGGAGTTAGTCCTGCCAATTTAGTCATATGCCCCAGACATACTCGATGCTGCCAGTTATATTTTAATGTTTCTTCAATAACTACAGGCAGTAATAAGGGTGCATTGTCATCGAGAAAATCAAGATGAAAATCAACATCGCAGTTAAATTCTTGGGCTATTGCAAAGATAATGCGAATATTCTCTTGGGGATTAGGATCGACATAGGGAGCAGAACCAATAACATTACCTCCCATTGCCATTGCTTCTCTAAGTAAATTGGTTGTACCTGGTTGATTAGTAATGCCTTCTTGAGCAAAAACCGCTAATTGGAGAGTAATACCCCAGGCATATTCTTCTTTCAGTGGGAGTAAAGCTTGCATAGATTTAAGCTTAAGAATGGGATCTACCTCCACATGAGTGCGCATGGCAGTAGTACCAAAGGCGATCGCTTTTTCAATTATGGTTTTGGCTCTAGTTTGAATATCCGCTACAGTATACTCTTGTTTAGCTTGGAGAGTTTTTTGCAATGCCTCACTAAAAGTTCCCTCTACAGCAGGATAGCGATCGAGTAGTAAAGCTTTATCAAGATGGATATGGGCATCTACTAACCCAGGAATTAGTAATTTTCCTTGAGCATCAAGTACTGTCTCATTTATCTCTGGAGTAGATTTAGCAGGAGTAATTTTGCTTATGCGACCATTATCGATCGCTATATTCCAATAATTTGTTTTACCTGGTAGAGTAGCATTGATAATTTGAAGATTCATAGTAATTGTCAACTAAACAAGATTTTTAAGGATTTGCTCATTTTAATAACCCAAAATATATGAAACCATCCTCCATGGATGAAAAAAACAATCAAACTACTCAAGCATTGTTGGCAAGTGAATTGCTATTCACTATTAGCTATTAGCTATCACATATTAACTATCAATATTTTAAACAAACACAATATTATTTATTGGGGCAAGTTCATAAATGATTGATAAAGCAAATAATTTAAGCAGACGCAACTTATTAAAAGGAGTTGGCTACTTTGCTACAGGAATAGCTGTTTCTCAGTTAGCTAGTTGCACAGAAGGCGATCGAGTTGCTGAAGAAAATTCGGGGACAGATGATTCTACATTAGGTATTGAAGAAACTAGTCAAGAACCAGTCAAATTAGGATTGATAGCTGCTCTAACAGGAAAATCGGCTTTATCAGGAGAAGCGATTACTCGCGGTTTAGCTGTTGCCATTGATGAAGTCAATTCAGCAGGAGGAGTATTAGGCGGAAGACCTTTAGAATTAATTCGTCGCGATGATGAATCAAATCCAGCTAAAGGAGTTGCTGCTGCTAGGGAATTAATTGAACAAGAAGATGTCGCCGTAGTTTTTGGCGGATTAGATTCTCCTGTATCTTTAGCCATGCTACCTGTTATTCATGAATTAGAAACTCCTTATATGGGAGTTTGGGCAGCTGCAACAGGGATTACTCGTAATAATTTCGATCCTAACTATGCTTTTCGAGTTTCCGCTAATGACAATTTAGTCGATAAATTTTTACTGCGATACGCGAAAGTAACCTACAATGTCAAGCAAGTAGGATTGATGTTGATCAATAATCCATGGGGAGAATCCAATCGACAGGGATTTAAAGAATGGGCATCTGAATACAATATCAAGATCGCTGGTGTTGAGAAGTTTAATGACGAAGATAACGATCTTACCGCCCAACTTACTCGGCTAAAAAACTCTGGTGCTGAAGCTTTAATGCTAGTAGCTAACGCTGCTCCTGCTGCTCAAGTAATGCGATCGCTCACTCGGATAAATTGGGATGTGCCGATTGTTTCTCACTGGGGTATTTCTGGAGGTCGTTTCCCTGAACTAGCAGGAGATATTGCCGATAAAGTAAAATTTGTGCAGACTTATAGTTTCTTTGACACTCAATCAGAAGTAGGAGAAAAAGTACTTCACAAGTTAAATACCAAATTCCAGCTGCAAGACCCCAGTGAAATTCTCGCTCCTGTTGGTACCGCCAATGCTTATGACGCTCTGAGGTTAACGGCTTTGGCGATCGATACGTGCGGTTCAACAGAAGGGGCAGCAATTCGAGAAGCTTTGCTGAATTTGCCCCTATACAAAGGTTTAATTAAAACTTACGATAGTCCTTTTACAGACTGTACCCACGATGCCTTGACTGAAGATGATTACATTATGGTACGTTGGTCAGGAAATAAAATTATTCCTGTTAAAGCTAAAAGCTAATAGGCAGAAGAGTATCGGCAAAATTGATTGATTCCAAAAGAATGACAAAAATCACTACCCACTACTTATCCCAACTATTAACAAAAGGTACCAAAAACTGGGTAATTTATGGGAGCAATAGGATAGCTTTCTACTACAGCCTAGTATCCATCTCTGGAAAATATGTAATAAATTTATGTAATAAATTCCAGAGATGAAGATAGGTATTACTGTATTTAAATTATATGTAATAAATATATGTAATAAAAAAAGTATATGGACATATAAGTCCTGTATGTAGAGAAAGTAATAGTGTAAGTAATAAGTAAAGTAATTATTTATATATATATTCTACCGTCCCTACTCCCGACCTCCACCCCTGATTATAATCACTCCCCCAGCGCAGCCCCCGCAAGCGGGATTATATATAATGAGCGTATTTTGAGCGTAACAGCGAACGAGTAAGCCGTCCTAGAAAAGGGAAACTCGTGTAATTACTACTTATGCTTTCAATCCAGGGTACAGGAGTTGAACCTGTCTAGGGCGAATTATGAGTTCGCTGCCTCAACCGCTCGGCCAACCCTGGTAATATATTTTTTAACCTAATTAACTATTATATTAGTAGGATTGGTGTTTGTGAAAATATTTAATAACAATAAAAAAAGCCGATGAGTTGGAAATCGACCTTGATACTTACCTCAACCCTATTTTTGACCATGCTAGTGGCTGGAGGTGGAAGTGCTTATATTGGTTATCAGATGGGCGAGGAAGCTTTGAAAGGGGTCACTCAACCAGATGTCAATTCAAACCAACGCCTCAAAAAAGATCGAGTGATAGGCAAATACAAAGGCCTAAAGCTAATTAGTGAAAGAGAAATTTTAGTTAATGTCTACAATCTGACTCACAAAAATACAAAATTTAACAACACTTCCCCAGAAAAAAAAACGGCAAAGTCAAAACAACTAATTAATTTTAAGCAGCCACAAGAGACGACTCCCTTTGTCCCTATTAGAGATGAAGTAGAGGGAGTGAGTATGGAAATAGTTGAGGCTCAACAACAAGGAAATTCTCTTCTGCTCAATGTTACTATTAGGAACGAAAGTTCAAAATCTGTTCGCTTTCTCTATAGCTTTTTAGATGTAAGAGACGATCGCGGTAGAGCTTTGAGTGCTATTTCTGACGGCTTACCAGGGGAACTACCAGCAAATGGGGAAGAATTTCGTGGTACTTTGAGAATTCCTACAGTTTTGCTCGATAATGCCCAAAAAATATCAGTCACCTTAACCGATTACCCAGAACAAAAATTAGAACTAAAATTAAAAGATATTCCAGTGACCAGATAACTAAGTTCTGTACTCCATTCTAAAGACGCGAGGTTTCCCGACTACGTTTACCATGAATCTATCTCAACTTACAACAGAAGCTATTGACTTTTTGCCAGTCTACAGCCAGTTTAACTGTACTTTTGCGCTCTTAATGTTTATTTATAGATGACTGGTCAAGATTTTTTGATTCCTCTTTTCTTAGTGTTTCTGTTGATTTTCATTAACGCTTTTTTCGTTACTGCCGAGTTTTCGATCGTCTCTGTTAGAAGATCGCGCATTAGCCAATTAGCCAAAGCAGGAGATATTCAAGCACAAACCGTTCAGTCTTTACAGAGAAGTCTCGATCGCCTACTATCTACTACTCAGTTAGGCATTACTCTTTCCAGTTTAGCGATTGGCTGGATTGGTGAGCAAACTATGGCAGCATTTATCGTGCATCTTATTACTAAACTACCTTTCCCTGAGTTTATCACGAAAGCGATCGCTCATTCTTTTGCTATTCCGATTGCTTTTTTGGTGCTGGCTTACTTACAGATAGTTTTGGGGGAACTTTGTCCTAAATCCGTAGCCTTACTCTACCCAGAACAACTAGCCAGGTTTTTTGGTCCTCCTAGTGTAGTTATCGCCCGTATATTTCTGCCCTTTATCTGGATTTTAAATCAATCAACTCGTTTTTTGTTACGTCTAATTGGTATTGAATATACTGGTCAAGGTTGGCATAAACAAGTTACTTCCGAGGAATTGCAGCTTATTATTGCTACAGAAAAAGAATCTACTGGTTTAGAAGCAGAAGAAAGAGAATTACTCAACAATGTGTTTGAATTTGGTGATGTTATGGCAGTAGAAGTTATGACTCCTCGAATTCGGATCAATTATTTACCTACTGAGGCAACTTTTCACGATTTACTCCAACAAGTAGCTACCCATCAACAGTCTCGCTATCCAGTCATTAGTGATTCCCTAGATGATATTCAAGGCATCATTGATTACAAAGACTTAGCCTTACCTCTAGCAGAAGGAAAAATTAATCATCAAACGCCGATTAAGCCTTGGGTAAAATCAGTACGCTTTGTAACAGAATCAACTCCTCTCAATGAATTATTATCCTTGATGCAGCGATCGCAGCTACGAATGGTAATTGTTGTCGATGAGTTTGGTGGTACTTCTGGTTTAATTACTTTTCAAGACTTAATTGCCGAAATAATTGGGGAAGAACAAGAAGTAACTGAAACCAAAGAAGATTCCCTGCAAATGATCGATGCGAGTTCTTTTCTCGTGTCAGCACAAATGAATTTAGAAGAGGTAAATCAATTGTTGGCATTAGATTTACCTGTAGGGAAAGACTATTATACTTTGAGTGGGTTTTTATTAGACCAATGGCAAAAAATTCCTAGTCAGGGAGAGACTTTACACTACCAAAATCTCGATTTTACCGTAACGGTAGTCAAGGATAACCGTCTCTATCAAGTTTTAATTCATCGTCATGAACCTTCCTCGCCTGAAAAGTTTTTGGATGGTTGCGATCGAGAACCAGAAAACAATGTAAATATAGACAATAATGTTACTCCTTCTATCATAGAAGGCGATCGAGCTAGTTAGTAGTTAGATTATTGTTCACAAGAATGTTCTGCAAAATACTAATCTTATTTTTTGTCACCTTATTTTTAAATCTAGCAATGGTATTTCCTGCTGAAGCAGCTACTTGTCGTCAGCTAGGGAATCATTCGATTTGTATCCTCAGCATTAAACGTAGTGCCAAATATTATTGGGAGTATCGCGCTGCTATCAGCATTGATGGTCAGAAAAAGCCTGTAGAAATTTACAACTGTCGCGATCGTATCAAAATAAATTACCATAAGACTGTTGTACCGTTTGCTAATAATGATGCGGGAGAACTTATTTGTAGTTTGTATGCCAAGTAATATTAAGAATCAAAAGTACATTAAAGTACATTAAATAAATAGGGCAGTCCCCAATTTTTCATTTACTAAATCAATTTATCAGGACAGTCGGAGAGAGAGAACAATTATGGATTTAATACAACTCCAGAATTTACTGGATAACACTTCCTTCTGCATTTTATTCCTTACCATGCTGGTATATTGGGTAGGAGCAGCATTTCCCAAAATACCCTACCTATCTGTATTAGGTACAACAGGAATGGTAATTGCCAATCTTTGTATCGCGGGTTTACTAGCTTCTCGTTGGCTAGAAGCTGGATACTTTCCTCTCAGTAATTTATATGAATCTCTGTTTTTCTTAACTTGGGGAATTACGACAATTCATTTAATTGCAGAAAGAATGAGTCGTAGTCGTTTAGTTGGAGTAGCTACTAGCCCTGTAGCTATGGGGATAACTGCTTTTGCTGCCTTGTCTTTACCTGCTGAGATGCAAACTTCTGCCCCCCTCGTACCAGCACTCAAATCTAATTGGTTGATGATGCACGTTAGTGTAATGATGCTAAGTTACGCTACTTTGATGGTAGGTTCAGTTATCGCGATCGCCTTTTTGGTTGTTACTCGTGGTCAACAAGTAGAATTAAAAGGTAGTGCTGTTGGTACAGGTAGCTATCGCCATCAAATCAAAAAATTATCACTTCAAACCTCAGAAACTGATTCTATTTCTAAGTTAGCTACAATTAATAATAGTGGTAGTACCGCAGTTTTAGATTTACCCAAAACAGAAACCTCCAAACCACCTTTATCTTTAGAACGTCTTACTCTTGCAGATACTCTGGATAATATTAGTTATCGAGTTATTGGTTTAGGTTTTCCTTTACTAACTATTGGAATTATTGCTGGTGGAGTATGGGCAAATGAAGCTTGGGGTTCTTATTGGAGTTGGGACCCTAAAGAAACTTGGGCATTTATTACTTGGCTAGTTTTCGCTGCTTATCTTCACGCCCGTATTACCCGTGGTTGGCAGGGAAGAAAACCTGCACTGCTAGCTGCTGCTGGCTTTGTAGTGGTTTGGGTATGTTATTTAGGAGTAAATCTTTTAGGTAAAGGTTTGCATTCTTACGGCTGGTTTTTCTAGATTAAATTTAAACAAAGCTATAAGCCTATGGTTTATAGCTTTTCAGCAATATTTTTCTTGAAAGTAAAAATTTTTAGTCGATCAATGGTAAAAGATCGAAGTCTTGACGTATTTCTAAAAGAGAACAATTGAGTAGGGATTCATAATCAAGAAAAGGATAATATTTTCTTGTGCCACGAGTCTTCACCCAGATAGCTATGACTTCTGGTAACAGTCGCGGTAAAACGAATACAATTGAGCTATAAAGCCATAAAACCCCATGTTGTTTAATTAAATCTTCATACATAATATCTATAGCAGGTCTAATTTTGGGGTCTTTTCGGGTACGTAGGTAATCGCCGAACTTAAAATCACTTGTCCAAAAACTTAATGGTAATAATTTGATTTCATCATACATATTAGTATCGCAACCAAGAACAATATGAGATATATCGTGAGCTAACAAAATTTGGGCAAATTCTGGAGGTAATTCTCTGGGATCAGTAATACTAGGATTTATCTTGTAATATTCTTCTAATCCTTGCTGAAGAGTCTGATTACTATATTTATTGGTGTACTTGGGGCGAGAACGCTTATTCATTCAACCTTATACAATACGATACTGTTTCGTAATTATATAACACTTATGAGCAAAACAAATAAAAAAACACCAGGAAGACCTCGCAGTGCTAAATCTCATCAAGCTATATTGAAGGCTACTTTGGAATTATTAGGAGAAGTCGGTTTTGAATCCATGAGTATTGAAGCAATTTCGACTCGCGCAGGAGTAGGCAAAACTACTATTTATCGACGCTACAGCAGAAAAGAAGAATTGGTGGCTGATGCGATTGAAAGTATTAGACAAGATGTAGTAATTCCCAATACTGGAAATCTTGAGAACGACCTTGATGAGCTTATTGAAAATGCTGCACAGATTACCCTTAGCCCTTTGGGACGGCAAACTTTGGCTATGATTATTAGTAGTGCTGCCAGTAATTCTAGCTTTGCTCAAATCTATTGGGCAAAATATCTACTACCCCGACGAGAAGCTTTTGCTGTAGTAATTGAACGAGCCAAAATTAGAAATGAAATTCAGGCTAATCTCGATCCTGGTTTAGTATTTGACTCCATGAGTGGAATTATGCTTTATGCTCTTATTTTTCCACCTAAAACTGAATCTTGGACAGATTATGTTCGACGTGCATTACATTTGTTATTCCAAGGAATATTAAGTCAGTCTTAACCAGACTTTCTAATATAGAAATATTGAATGAGAAACATTAATAATTAATTCCCTAATCGATCGCCTGTTTCTAAATCAAACCAGTGTAATTGTTTTAAGGGTAATGCTAATTGAATTGTCTTTCCTCCCCAATCACAATCAGTAGGTAATAGAACTCTAATAGTCAAATCAGAATCATCAACTTTAAGACTAATTAAATTTTCTTTACCTAATTCTTCAACTAAAAAGACTTCACCTTGTAGAACATATTTATCTTCTGGAGTAGCTAGGCGCAAATCCTCGGGACGGATGCCTAAAATTATGCGATTAGGAATATTACTAATATCGGCTAAAGGAATTGCCAATTTACCTAAAATAGCAGTGTTTTCCTGACATTTAAGGGTCATAAAGTTCATTTGAGGACTACCCACAAACCCAGCTACAAATTGATTAGCAGGTTTATTATAAATACTATTAGGAGGAGCGAGTTGTTGAACTTGACCATCGTATAAAACTGCTACCTTGCTAGATAGAGTCATCGCTTCGGTTTGGTCATGGGTAACATAAACTACAGGTTTATTTTGCTCTTTAAATAATTGTTTCATTTGCGCTCGTACTTGTTCTCTTAGTAAAGCATCCAAATTACTTAAAGGTTCATCGAGTAAAAATACTTCAGGATCTCTTACTAAAGCTCTAGCTAATGCTACTCGCTGACGTTGCCCTCCAGACATTTGACCTGGTTTACGATCGAGAAGATGATTTAATTCTAATTTTTGGGCTGCTTCTTGTACTCTTCTCTCTATTTCTGCTTGGGGCATTTTGCGTAATTTCAGGGCAGTACTAATATTTCCCGCAGCCGTCATATGAGGATAGAGAGCATAACTTTGAAATACCATAGCAATATTGCGATCACCTGGAGGAACTTGATTGACATTTTTATCACCAATAGTTACTTGACCTTCGGTTACTGGTTCTAAACCAGCAATTAATCTTAATAAAGTAGATTTCCCACAACCAGAAGGTCCTAACAAAGTCAGAAACTCCCCATCTTCTACTTGTAGAGAAACGTCTTTTACTGGTACAACTTTGGGGCTATATTTTTTATATAAATTTTGTAATTCTAGCTTTGCCATTTTCTTAGCTAATTGTAATTCCTAGTAACCGTCTTAAAAATAGAAGTTCTGGAGTTGCGAAAACTCCCTACTAACTACTGTACGGACGTAGCATGCTACGTCTCTACTAACTACTTAACCTAACCAAGATTAGATTTATACAAGAAGTTCAATAAACCCAGATCTGCATCTAACTCAACTCTTTGTCCAACAGCTAAAGCTGCATTAACTCCATCATGTCCAAAAGGAAGATTAGATACTATAGGAATAGTAAGACTACCAAGGCGATCGCGCAATACTTCTTCTGTTGTCCAAGTTTTACTACCTTGGGGAGGATCGCAACGACTAAAGCGACCTAAAGCAATTCCTTTAACTTGCTTGAACACATCTAGCATACGCCATTGAGTTAACATTCGATCGATACGGTAAGGAAATTCGGTTACATCTTCTAATGCCAAAATAACTCCTGCTAAAGAAGGTTGAATCGATGTTTTTAACAAGTGAGTAGCCACAGTTAAATTAGCAGGCAGTAAAAATCCCTCTACTTTTCCCCCACCCCAGCCTTTCCCTGTCAATGATTGAAGAGAACGACCTTCAACACAATCAAATAATCTTTGAATTGACCATTCTGGCTCTTTGGCTAAAGTAGTCAAAACAGAGGCGTGAACTCCCCCTATTCCTAGTGTTGCTAGACTCCACAACAAACTAGTAACATCAGAAAAACCAATTATCCATTTAGGTTCTGGTAATTTTAATTTTCTCCCCTGCTCCCCTGCTCCCTCTGCTCCCCTGCCCCTCTGCTCCTCCGCTCCTCCGCTCCCTAATTCCCCTAAATGCCAACTCCAATCCTCCAATAACCTTGCACCACCATAACCACCCCTAGCACAAAGAATGGCTTTGCAGTCAGGATCGAACCAAGCTTCAGCTAAATCTTGCCGACGTTGGCTGTCTTTCCCTGCTAAATAGCCATAACGGGTAGAATAGTTACTACCCAACTCTACCTTATAACCCCGCGATCGCCAGATCTTTAACCCTTGCTCAAATGCTCCTAATTCTTTTAATGCACCACTAGGAGCAATAACCTTAACTAAATCTCCTGGTTGTAATGGGGATGGTAATTGGCAAGGATATAAGCTTTTTGGCATTAGAAAAATTTGCTGTAAATAAAATTTAGCCCAGTCTCATCTTGTGAGACTGGGTTTTCACTTAGGAAGATATTTTTTCCTCAAACAAAGCTAATGTCAATGGTAATTTTATAGCAAGTTATTAGTTCAGAATATTTCCTTCCTAAAGTGTCAAGGGTGATTTTCCACTACGTGACCTCGAAATGGCTTCACTTCAGATTCTGGAGTTTTGCGCTGAAGTAACCGTGGCTTTAGCACAATAAAATTACGACGGGGACGGACAATAGCACCTTCTTGTTCTAATTGGTTAATCAACTTGGTAACAGTTACTCTTGTTGTACCGATTATCTCGGCTAATTCTTGATGAGTAAGGGGTAAATCTATTAATTTTCCTCTTTCTACTTCTCGACCAAATTTGCGTGCCAGCCAGATTAAAATTTTTAAGAGTCGATGGTACATTCGCTCAGAACGAACAATATAAAGTAGTTCTTCTGTTTGTTGAACGTGGCTACGAATCGAATCTGATAACCAATCACACTGACGTATAGGAATGGAAACTGCTTCGACTAGATTAAGACACTCTATCTGATAAGGACTAACTAAAGATAAAGGTTGTCCTACTACATCTCCTGACCCCCAATAACCAAGAGTAATAGCTGTCCCTTCCTCATTCCAAGTGCAGGTTTTGACCACACCTTGTTTGAGTAGCCAGAAACAGTCTGACTGCAAAGGTATTATCTCGCGGGGGCTGAAAGTATGCAGCCTCTTATTATTGTTTGAGGTATTCTGCATCAGAGTAATTGCGTTCGTTTATACAATTTTTTCAACTTATGCGTATTTTGTAAAGAAAAAGTAAAATACTGTCGTATCTCCATAATTTATCTATAGTTCTTAACAAAAAAACAGTTAGTTAAGACTGATTACTTAACTAACTGTCGATTTATCTAGCAATCATCATTAACTGGTTGGGTAATTCCTAAAAAAGCTTACGTTTTGTTAACTGTTTTTAACTTAGGGTGTAGAAGAGCATAAAACTCCGCCCTAGACTGTTTAAAAGCTTACACTTTTCGGTCACTCGTTCCCTGCCTTGAAAAGGCAGGGCTTGCGAGTGGCTGCATTCCGCGGTAAATACCTTAAGCTTCTTCTTTCCTTGCCAATAAGACAGGACATTCTGCTTTAACTCTTAGATAGTCAGATAAAGAAGTTCCCAACAAGCGATCGAGATCTGGTAAATTTTTAGCTATGGAAGGACGGCGTTCTGGAGAGCCAATAATCAAAAAGTCAATATTATTATCTTCAGCTAAGGCACGGATTTGTTGCGCGGGTCTTCCCCCTGTAACTAGGCAACGATAATTTAAACCCATCCGTTTCACTTTAGCAACTGCAGGAGCTAAAACAGGATTACTTTCCATCTCTTCTTTAGAAAAAGAAATATTAGGGCTAAGATCTGGGTTAACACGAGTTAGATATAGTTCTGCATCTGGATAACCCTGGAATAAGAAAATTGCCAAATCTAGAGCATATTGTGCAGCAGGAGACTTATCCATTGCCACCATTACTCGCTTAATTCTTTTGATATAAATATCATCTTTAACTAACAACATAGAGCGGTCAGTTAGCTGAAAAACATACTGGCTCACTGAATTACTCAGAATAGACTGTAATTTACCCAGTCCCCGTGAACCCATAATTATTAAATCCGCATTGATTTCTGTTGCTGCACTTAATACGCTTGTTTTGGGGTCTCCTTCCTTGACTATCTTGTTAACTTTGCTCGCTGTTATACCTAGTTTTTCTAATAGCTGGTCGATTTTTGCCTCAGCTTCCTCTGTACTTTCTTTTTCTTCTTTTTTGGTTGTAGGGGAAATAACCCGTAATATAGAAATTTCTGAACCGCTAATTGCTGGGAGATTTATCAAAGTTTTGAGCATATCTTGAGCATTATCTGCACCGGAATCAGCATATAAAATTTTCTTTAGCATCGCTAAACCCACTATTATTAATTGCCTTTCAAATTGTCTTTATTTCTAGATTACAGTTAATTTCATCGCTTCAGAATATAGTTAGGGATGAAACTTAACAACTGTTGTTCTAAAAATTTCTTGTCCAAAACACAAAGCTCGATCGAGTTTACCGGGGAACACCGGTCACCGCAGGCACCGTCGTTTTACGGCGGTGTAACGGTGACTCGAACCCTGCTCAAAAAAATATATTCACAGATTGATAACATCCTGAGTGTAATTGCTTATTATTAATAGTGGGTAACAAAACTTTAATAATATTCATGATTGTCTCTTCTCTAGAATTCGGGGATGTTAAAAAATTCTTACAAGAAAAAATTCTGTTTGGTAACGAACCTAATCCAGAATTAGCAGCTATTCTCATCGTCTATTTTGTCCAGGGAATATTAGGACTAGCCCGTTTAGCAGTTAGTTTTTTCCTTAAAGATGATTTGGGGTTAACACCAGCAGAAGTAGCTGCCCTTACTGGTATTGCTTCTTTACCTTGGGTTATTAAACCTGTCTTTGGTTTCTTGTCTGATGGTCTACCTTTATTTGGATACCGTCGGCGACCATATCTAATCCTCTCAGGTATACTGGGGACTTTATCTTGGTTAGCGTTAGCTACATTAGTCGATAATGCCTGGAGCGTAACAATTGTTCTCCTTTCCACTTCTGTTTCTGTAGCTCTTAGCGATGTAATTATTGATTCTTTAATAGTAGAAAGAGCTAGAAAAGAATCTTTAGGGCAAGCAGGTTCATTACAATCTCTATCTTGGGGTTGTTCTGCTTTAGGTGGTTTGATTACTGCTTATCTAAGTGGCTGGTTACTAGAGCATTTTAGTAATAACGTGGTGTTTGAAATTACGGCTACCTTTCCTCTGTTAGTGTCTGCCGTTGCTTGGCTAATTGCCGAAGAGAAAATTATTCCTTCTGCTGATAGTACCAACAAACCAATAGTTGTAGAACAAATTCAACAACTGTACGGCGCAGTGCGACAAAAGTTTATTTGGCTACCAGTTGCTTTTCTGTTTCTTTGGCAAGCTACGCCAACAGCAGATTCGGCGTTTTTCTTTTTTGTCACCAATGAACTAGGATTTGAACCAGAATTTTTAGGCAGAGTACGTTTAGTAACTAGTTTTGCCTCTTTGTTGGGTATTTGGCTGTTTCAACGTTTTCTTAAAAATGTTCCCTTTCGTAAGATTTTGGCTTGGAGTACTGTAGTTGCTTGCGCTTTAGGTATGACCAGTTTAATACTTGTTACTCATACTAACCGAGCCTTGGGCATTGACGATCATTGGTTTAGTTTGGGAGATAGTCTTATTCTTACAGTAGTAGGACAAATTACTTGGATGCCAGTTTTAGTTCTTTCCGCCCGTCTTTGCCCCAAAGGAATAGAAGCAACTCTCTTTGCTTTACTAATGTCCATTTGGAATTTATCAATGCTGCTTTCTCAGGAATTAGGAGCATTACTTACTAGTTGGTTAGGAGTGACGGAAACTAATTTCGATCAACTTTGGTTACTAATTGTAATTACCAATTTGTCTACACTTTTACCTTTACCTTTTTTGGGTTGGCTACCAGCAGGAGATCCTCAAACAGAACAAGATACTATTACTAGTAATCAATCTCTCCCACCAGCAGAAGCCTTAGAACATCATCTTGCTGGTTCAATGGTAGAAGCACAAATGATGCCCAATCTAGTTCCTGAATTTGTGGTTAATAAGTTACCTCAAGAGGAAAATAATAACTAAATACTAATCTAAAAAAAGCAAATAATTTAATGGATTCAATTGAAGTTATAGGAATTCGCGCCTATGGTTATACTGGCTATTTACCAGAAGAACAGGTTTTGGGACAGTGGTTTGAAGTAGATTTAGTTTTATGGTTAGATTTGACTTCTGCTGGTAAGAGTGACAACATTGATGAAACCCTCGATTATCGTCAGGCGATCGATCTAGTTAAGCAACAAATTACTACAGCTAAGTTTGCCTTAATTGAAAAATTGGCTGCTACAATCGCTGAAGAAATTTTACGTATTAAAAAAGTAGAAAAAGTGCAAGTTAAATTATCTAAACTTGCTGCTCCTATTCCTGATTTTGGAGGTAAAATTACTATATCTATTACTAAAACTAAAGAATAGTATTTCCATTATAAATAAAAGCAAATTTTGCCATCATAACGCTTATTAATTGAATTTTGCAATCAGTAAAATTACTGAAAAATTAAGCAGGTAATTAGGATTTTTGGGCAATTACGACCAAGAAGATCGAGGGTATTATCTGCCAAATTTATATTGATAGGCTATGTCTTATAAAGATGAATATGAGGGATAGCTAAATGCTCGGCATAATATAATGGAAATTACCTTTCAATGAAGAGAAAAATTACACTTTTTTTAACTCCTTTATGGCAATATCTTAATCAGCCCTTGCTTGATAATAAGTCTGTATGGGATTTAAATTTTTTTTGGTATTTATACAAAGTTCAATTACTGCGTAAATGTTGGGACAAAGAATGTTTACCCAAAGGTAGCACTCATCCTCAATAAGAAAAAAACATGATTAGTAGTGGCGATTCTCCTAACTGCCACTAAGCTAATCTTTAGTTTAGATAATAAACCTAATGTTGCACCTAAGAAGGTCGCTGACAATTTAAAATAAGCTGGGTTTGAGAAGTCTGAGTATCTTCTACCAAGATATCAGATATTTCTAGGCTTCCTCCCATAGTTTCCAACAAAGTTCGAGATAAGAGTAGTTTCATTCCAGGAGACAATTTAATATCTTGACTAAACTCTTTAATTTGCTCTAAATCTATTTTGGCTATTTCTTGAGAAGAATTAATCCCTTCTTGCCAGATTTCTGGTGAGCAATCAAGCTTAATTATAATCCTGTTCATATCTGACTCAGAAAGAGCATCAGCAGTCACTTGAATTGTTCCATCTCTCATTATCGAAATGGCACTATCAATTAAATGAACAATTGACTGTACTAAACGGGTATGATCTGCATATACATAAAGTTGCTCTTCTGGAGAAATAATATTCAGTTTAAGGTTGCGATTAGCAGCTTGAAGATGAGTTAAGTGATGAATATAGTTAAAAAGATCTTCGATTGGAATAGATTCTAAGATTAGCTTGTTAGTCCCGTGTTCAGTTTTAGATACAGTTACAATCTCATCAATCAGTTTCATTAACTTTAATGCTGATTGATACGCCTGAGCAATAAACTCTTTTTGTTCTTCTGGACTTTCACAAAGATCGGATAATATTAACTGGTGTAGTCCAATTAAACTACTTAAAGGCGATCTCAACTCATGAGAGGTACGCGCTAGAAAGCTTGCCTTAAACTGACTCATTTGTGCTGCCATCTGATAAGCAAGCTTAGTCTCTTTCAGTTCTTTCTTTAAATCATCTATTTCACTCATCATAAATTCTAAGTTAATCGAGTCTGAAACATTATGCTGGAGGACGCGATTCTGTAATAGTCTAGATAATTTTGACACATAGTTTTGGTATATCAAAAGTTATAACTGCTGTACAACCGAAAAAGGAAAATCTTCTTTATTATTTACAGAATAAAGAAGATTTTCTGTTTGTTTAATTTCTAAATCTAGAGTCTCCTAAAAGCGACTTAACTCAATCACCTTAGTCTTTAAGTCGCCTTTCTACTCTTTCTACTTCAAGACTCCTGCTAAGATGTTCTTAACTTGGTCGCCTCCCTGATTTTGTGCAAAAGAAAGAATTACTGGAACAAACTGGCCAACCATAGCAGGATTTAAGCCTAACTGAGTAAACCCACCAGCTAAGGCTGCTAGATTAGCTACGTTGCCACCGCCACCTAATGCGCCAGCTAAACCACCAATTGCACCAGCTAAGCCACCTCCTGGTTGAGGAGCCGAGCCTACTAAATCATTTATTCCAGGTATAGCACTAGCAACTTGAGAAAATTCTCCATCTCCTAGTTTTGACTGAGCTAATTGAAAAATTAATCCTGCGCCACCTTTAGCCTGATCTTCTTTAATGCCTAAGTTTTGAGTTAACTGTTGAATTAATTCCATATTTACTGACATAATAATTTCCCCGACGATCATGGCAAACAAAAACAGTAATTTAAAGGGGGAAATAGTTAAGTTTCTAAAAATTTCTGTAATGTAGATTACATTTTTGCTAATTTTTATTGAGTTGAGAGAGTTTTTTCTGATGTGTATAGAAATACTAAAAATAGATAATTTTTGTGTAGGTTACAGGTAGATCTTAACGCGATCGCCTTCAATCAAAAATAAATTAGATAACCATCAGCAGTTGAATTTATTGGTTTGATTATGTCTGAAGTTGAACAAGATCATGTTCGTGAAGAGCGAATTGATATGGAAGCGGTGGTAGATGCCTACAATGAAGAAGAAAGGGCAATGGGTTGGTACTACTATCTCGAAGATCGCATCAATTTTCCTTTCAAAGCTAAATGGATAAATCGTAACAAACCTGAGGGAAGAGATGTTATGGTAATCGAAATGTCGCCCGAAGATAAATGCTCAAGTGATATGTTTGTTGAAGTTATTTACCGAGAAGGTGACTTTGAAGATGTTTTCTCGGCAAGACTTTCAGAAATAGAGCCGATAAATATTGACTCGGCAACTGAAGAAGCTATTGGCGATTGGCATTATTGGATAGCAAGAGAATACCAATTTTAGGTAATTTCCTGCAATATTTGTACCAAGTTTTGAGTAGATTTATCAGTCCGGTGTAGGGGCGCATCGCCCTAAAGGATTAGCTTCGCGTCTCGATTCGCCCCCTACACCAATGATATGTTCTTTAGGGGAAATCACCTTAAGCAAATTAGGAATTAATCACTAATTCTCGCTCGTCTTTCTCTTCAGAAGATAGATTATCTATATCAGAAACTTCTAACTGTTTATTCGATTGACGCAACTTCCGAGTTAAGGCAGGGGCATAAAACATAACTGCAATCCCCAAGACCACTAACCCCGAACCTATCCAAGTTAAAGCTGTTACCCAGGCGGGTTCGCGTTTTACTTGCAAAGTAGATTGTTGTAAGTCACCGGGATTCCAGGAAGCTTGGGCGATTTTCCAACCATGATACCAAGTGGGATGATTCATCCAGACTTTACGTTGTTCGATAATATTATTTTGAGGATCTTCGATGCGGATTTTACTTGTCCACATTGCCACAGATTCCGAACCTTCATTGCGATCGACTATAAAATCTTCTAACTTGATACCAAAGGGAAGTTCTACTAGTTTGGGACTAAAGGCTGCATACATTTCAGCTTGGGAGTCTTGGATAACTGTGGGTTCACCCCAGGGTAGCCAAGTTTCTTCCCCTGTGGTTGTTTTAACTAGTAATGCTGGTGTTCCTTCTAAATTAGAATCTTCTACAGGAATTATTTCTCTTTGTATTTGAGCGTGGGGAATATATTCTTCTAAAGTAATTTGAAAATCTGCCCAGCCAGGAGTTACCGATTGACCTAATTTTAATGTACCTGATTTAAATCCTTGCGAAGACTTGGCAGCGTAATAAAGTTCCGACTCACTTACAATTACTCGAAAATAATCTTCTGCTGTAGGTGGTTGAATTTGATAATCGAGGCTAATATTTTCTAATGCTTGTCCTGATACTAGGGTGCGAATGGGAGGAAATTCTTCTTTACCAAAGATAAACCAAAGTTCTATTGTTGTTGAAGTTGATAGTTCTAGTAAAACGGCTGGATTATTTAAATTTTGGGAAGCAGTAACAGGAAGATTGTTACGATCTAACTGAAAAGCGGGAAAAAAATCGAGAACTTTTATTTGTAAATTATTGAAGGATATCGAACTAGCTAATGCTTGTTTGACATCTATACTTTGAGATTTTTGGTCAAAAACAAGCTTAATTTCTCCCCAAGGATGAATATTTTCCTTCCTATCTGGAGATAAAAGTGATTTTAGTTCAGATTCGCTTTTAGCTTCAATAATAGCTAATTCTGCTGGGCCAATATTCAGCTTACTATAAGCTGTAGGAGCAATTGCTAGAGAACGTTCTAAAGTTTGTCCCATACGCTCACTGGTTAGATTTAACCTCACGGCTGGATTAGCTACTGTTGCACCTTCAATAAAATTAACTGTTTTAACTGCGTTTTCGGTGTAAGTTTCTAACTCTAGTCCCGCGAAAGATGAGGGATTAATTGTATTATCTTGACTTACAAAAATATTTTCTTGCTTTATTTCACCCTCTGGGGTCATTACTTCTAACAAGTCCCCTTCTATTCTAATTTGGTTATTGACACCGCTATCAGTTCTGACTAGCAGCATTCCTTCCATTCCTAAGTGAATTACGGCAGCAGAACCAGCAATAATAACAATTAAACCAAGGTGAGTTAGGGCAAATCCAATTTTTCTTGCTCCTCGCCAAGGATAACGAGATAAGGCAGAAATTCCTAAATTTACCGCCAAAAGAAACATTAAAAACCCAAACCAAGGACTTTTATAAATCTCTTGCTGTACCGTGGTTGAACCTACTTGAGATTCATAAAATGTTGCTCCAATCAGAATTAAAATAATTGTGCTTAATAAAGGAACAGCCAGCTTAATTGAGCCAAGAAAACTAAAAGCGCGATCGAACATAAAATAAATCTTATTTGAGTATTTTGACCGATAAATCAGGAATTTTTTTAGTATAGATTTTAGTATAGTTTGTTTTCAATTAGGTAAATTTTTTCTGATTTATTTTTGAAACAGAAAGTTATGATATCAAAACATTTTGCCCAAAAAGTAGGTTTTTCACCCAAAAAATCCCTAAGATTATTTCTATTCTCTAAACTAGCTAGCCAAATAAATAGTTGGTTATTTTTTCTTAAAAATCAACGATAAAACCCCTATTATATATTCTTCTTGCCCTCTTATAACCCAATAAATAATTCATTAATTTTGATAAATAATATTAGCTTCAACTTTCCTTTCCAATGTTATTATGTATCAAGGTTTACAAAAAAGCAAAATTAGTCAATCTATATTTGTTTACAAGAGCTAATTTGTCAAGGAAGCCTGAGTAAAAGAAAGAGAAATTCTCAGTGGATTGCAATCTAAGAAAAACTAAATAGAATAGCTGTCATGAGTTACTTACCAAAAACTGCTCATCCAAAGTTAAAAATGCATCCTCGCGTTCTCAAGGATTTCCAAGGGGAGGTTATCGAACCTTTCTTGCTTACCCCAAAAGGTTTTAGACATTATAAAAACTGTCGATTGAAGAGAAATTTTCAACACTATATTTTATTTACAAAGAGCAAATTGCCAATGGAAAATTTTCCCTCATGACTTTCTGCCTGACAAACTAATTGATAGTTATTGTCAAAAATAACAACTTTCTTCATGACCATAATTGGTCAAAATTTAAGAGAACAATAAATTAAGAAAATCGCAATCTAATGTAACGATAGCTGATTTTTATCAGTCAAAACTACGGAAACAATTAGGCTGTTTGCACTGAAGTTTCCTCATGAATGAGCATGTGGCACGCAAGTTAGGGTATAAGCTTTTAACTTTGGCAAGCAAAGTTAAAGGGGGTAAACACCATATTGTTTTAAATTCCAAGCTATCACTGATTGGAATCCTCGTCACTAACGCCAATTTTTCAGAACGTCTAAGAGGCACGGGGAAAGCTGACTGCGGAATGCGGTCACCGCAGGCAAGGGGTCGTGGGGCGAGGTTTCCTCGCCCCCTTGTGAACCCCGCTCCGTCCTGTCTTGGTGAGCGTGTCTTAGGCAGCGTTCCCTTGCTCGGTGTGCGGTCTTGAGTGAGAGGGTTGGCGAAACTTCCTGAGGGGCTGTGGCGTGAATACAATTCACGCCCTTGAAAGCCCCATCGCCATACCTGCCCTCGACAGTTCCTTTAAGCGGTGCGTACGCGGAGCGACTACCGTCAGGTCTCCTGCGGAATTTACAATCCGCAAACGCCAGTTCCTTCAAGCAGACGAGGTTTATAAAGGGCGGACGCAGGAGAATCCCTACCCGCCCACAGCCCCTTGGAAACCCCCTTCGGGTTCAACAGTTCTTGCTCCGTCCTATACGCCCTTCGGGTGAGCGTGGAATAAGCCGACGCGGAATGCGCGGGGGCTTGCGACCTGGAATCAAATTCCAGGTCGTTCCCCCGACCAAGTTCGGCATTTCCGCTCACCGAACTCGGTTCGGCGTTTCCGCCCACTGAGGAAACCTCAGACAGGGCGGTGCGCTTTTAAGACAGAAAAAGTACTGACCTACCTCGAATTTAATTCGAGGTAGAAAGTGTTAATAATATTGCGTGCCATATGCCTCATAAATTCTCTTTTAACTTGACTTAATCCATAATTACTTTCGTTTAGTGGTATTCAAAAAAGATGAAGCCTTTATTCTCGCTTAAATTTACAGCTTTTCTAATTCTTGTGCTGTTTGTTCCTTTTGTACTTAAAACTGTTTCCAGAAAATTAGAGCCATATCCTGCCATTATTCTCCCTTCGGGAGCATCAAAGCTCGATCTAAAAGAAGGGAGGATTGGTGTTGATAGTCTTTCAATTTATGGATATGATACCCAGGGTAATTTAGAAAAAATAGATGTAAAACAATTTATAGCTCCTATCCCTAGTCATTATTTCCATGTTCTAGCCAATAATGAATTTGGCTTGTCCACAAAAAAAACAGATGAAATATGGCTTAGAGGTTTAAACACAAAAATAGATATTAAACGTAAATCTATTAGTTTAGAAAATCAAGAATTAGCTAAAATTTGGTTGTCTAATCGATTAAAACAACTAGGTCTATCAACCTCTTCAATTTTAATCAGATATGAATTTAAAGAGTTATTGATTAATGATGGTAAAGAATTATCAAGAGAAATAATCAATGAAAAAAATATATCACTACGCTAAATTGCTTAATAATAATTTCTGGTGTCGTATTGCTCAATCCACTCTAATTGAAGAAAGATCTCTTGGTATTTTTCGCTGGATTTTTGGATTCTTTTTACTACTCTTTTTTGTTCCCCAATTTAGCTGGATTTCTCAAGTACCAGATGCTTTTTTCAATCCGCTTTATTTGACTCCAACTAATTTATTAGCTCAGTTTCCTGGGTATATATTTTTCGCTATCATCACTCTTTTGACAATTACCAGTATTGTTTTTCTAACTATTGGAATTAAAGCAAGACTATTTAATATCGTTTTGCTAATTTGTTGGTTTATTGGTAATAATTTTCAATACTCCTTTGGAAAAATAGATCATGACATAATGGTTTTAGCTTTACTATTATGTATGATTTTTTCTAATTGGGGAACTTATTATGCTCTCCTTCCAGACAAGCCTCTTGGGGATAATTACTCAAAAAAAGCTTTAGCTCTTTTTTCAGTATTGCTAGCTTTTGGATTCATTACAGCAGGTTTGGCTAAAGCAATAATATGGGTTGACTTTGATTTTAGTACCAATGGATTTTTATCTTGGTTTTACCGAGGATATTATGATGTTAATAGAAGTGATTTATTAGCTCCAATTATTTTATACTTACCCAAATGGATTTTTGAGTTTTTTGACTATGCTGCAGTTGTGTTTGAACTCTCAGCATTTATTGCTCTTTTAAGTTCAAGAAGATGGTGGCTTGTTTGGTTACTTATTGCCTGTTTGTTCCATTTATCGAATACATTACTGCTCAATATTCCTTTTATGAACTATTTTTTAGTTTATCTTGTATTCGTGGATTTTCCTCTCTTATTAGATGGGATAAATAGAAAAGTTAGACTTGCTACAGCCAAACATTTAAATTACTTTTTGACTGGCTTAGTGCTTTGTCTTTCTTTGCCTTATTTTTTAGGAATAATATCAGGACAAACTATCAATTTTTTTCCTAATACAATAACAAGACTATATGCCAGCATATTTATTTGGATAGTTGGAGCTATTATAATTTTGAGCAATCTGCTTACAGTAAAAAATAAAAGTGCTATCGGTATCATTTAATCAATGAAAACATTGGTCAAAAGATAAAATCAAAATAAAGATTTATAGCTCCACCTACTGCTTTGTCAAAATTGATTTGAGGGATACATCTCGATCAATATCTCCCTATCTCTTGGTCAGCATTCCCTTGCGGATTACAAATTCCGCGGGGTCTGACCGCTGCCTCCCC
>JAAUYH010083524.1_pt1 | contig 28701 bp, 19 predicted proteins | sample 7278061 | NCBI WGS metagenome assembly JAAUYH01 (sample SAMN14350203, study PRJNA611818) | marine sediment metagenome | isolation source: surface marine sediment (0.6m) | place: French Polynesia: Moorea | collected 2018-08
ACTCTCTCTGGTTGTCCTGTACCTATAGGAATAGGTTTTCCTTCTAGGAAAATTGTGTCAGAACTAAGAGGTGCAGTTAGTTCGGGAGGTACGCCACCTTTACCAGTAATGTTAAAACTACTACCACCTGTTGCTCCTCGTCCAGAACAAGCACTTGTACCTAATGTTTGTAATTGGACAATTTCTGGGGCTTCAATGGCTTCCTGAAGTGAGCTTATATCTGGCGTGTTGATGACAATAGTTCCATCTAAGCCAAATTCAGAACTAGCATCGATATCGTTAGTTTCATTAGGAGGAGTTGAGCTTCTTTCTTCTAAGCCAAAGACTCCTTGTGCCGTAATATTGATATTGCCTCCTCTTCCTCGTTCGGCACTAGCGATGATATCGTTATTTTGATTGAGAGAAGCAATAATAAATTCAGCATCAATAGTGATGTTACCGCCGTTGGCATTTTCAAAAGCTTGGGCAGTAATGGTGCTCTCCTCACGCAAAGTTAATCGATCGGCAATTTGCAGCGTGATATTGCCACCTTCACCAAAGGCGGTTGTTGCTTCCAGAGTTCCTCGCTCTAGTTCGAGGGAGTTAGCCTCAACTTCTATATTGCCTCCACTACCTCTGGCACTGCTACTGACATTTACTCGAGCTCGATCGGTGACCGAAAGAGAATCAGTGGTGATATTGATATTGCCTCCATTGCCTTCTGCCTCACCCAAACTTCTGGCAAAGATTGCACTGCCAAATCCATTACTGCTTCCATCTACAGAAACGCTATTATTAGCATTAATGAGCACATTGCCACCATCACCCTGTCCTGCAGTTTCTGAACGTATCTCTGAACCACCACGAACAAAAACAGAAGTAGCATTGATTTCTACTGTACCTGCATTCCCGCGTCCAAAAGTGGTGGTATTGACTGCAGCTTCATTATTCAAAGAAAGAGAATCTGCCGTAATGTTAACTTTACCTGGATTACCTGATGCGGTTGCTGCTTGCAGAATTCCTCCATCTAGTTCGAGGGAGTTAGCCTCAACTTCTATATTGCCTCCACTACCTCTGGCACTGCTACTGACATTTACTTGAGCTTGATTAGTGACTGAAAGAGAATCAGTGGTGATGTTGATATTGCCTCCACTGCCTTCTGCTTCACGAAAACTTCTGGCCAAAATCGCACTGCCATTTTCATCACTGCCTATGCCATCTACAGAAACGCTATTATTAGCATTAATCATGACATTGCCACCATTACCTTGTCCTGTAGTTTCTGAGCGGATCTCTGAACCACCACTAACAGCAACAGAAGTAGCCTCAATCGCAACAATCCCTGCATCTCCCCGTCCTAATGTGCTGGTATTGACTTCAGCTTCATTATTCAAAGAAAGAGAATCTGCCGTAATTTTAATTTTACCTGCATTAACCATCCCTGACGAGAATGCTGCACTTCTGATTTGACTATCAATTCCATCAATAACTATATTGGTGGCATCAATAGTTACATCGCCTGCATTTCCATTGCCACTGGTATCGGTAACTATTTGAGCGCGATCGGTTAAAGAAAGGTTAGTTGTAGCGAGCTCTACATTGCCTCCTGTACCTGTTGCTCCCTCCTTAAGAACTCTGGCAAAGATTCCACTGCCACTCATCAAAGAAATGCTCTCGGTGGCATTAATTATTATGTTCCCTGCATCACCTTGTCCTTCGGGATTTATATCAGAAGTAAGTTCCGAACCATTAGACTTGTATGCAAATTTTCGGACAAGTCTATTGGTAGGCACAGAAAAATCTTGGAAACTATGAAATAAATTGCCTCCTGCCCTATCTCCATCATCGATCGTAAAGTTATTGCCATCACCAGTTACTGTGGTTGAGGTAGTCCCATCAGCCGTAACTTGTGCCATTGTAGGCATAGAAACAAATAAAGAACAGAAAAGTAAACAGCTCGAGCGAATCCAGGAAATAATTAGAGGTTTCATACAAGCTTTTTTCCAATTACTAGAACCTTTTTTCTTTCTGCTCATCTGCTTCTGTAGTGATTTCAACTTACCTTGGAGGGAGACAAAAAACTTTGGTCTAGCAATAAGCTTACCATTGCTTGCAGCTAAAAACTTTTCTAGTCCTAGATCTATTCCTAAAGGTTCACCATGAGGAAGAGGATTTGGAACATCTACACAAGACTTGAGAATTAACATCGCATACCAACCAGATACACGCCTAACTATTCTGACTTGCTTCAGTTCAAAGTAGGTTTGCGGACTACCCGCCCTTGCTATCAGTTTTTTTCTGTTTAAAATATTTAGATACTGAATAAAGCGACATGATTGAATGAGTGAAAGTTGGCAGCATGGCCGATATTCCCATAATCACGCCGAAATATATATTCTTGAGGTTTTGAATGGCAGTTGGCTCTTTTACGGCTTGCACAAACCTTTGTTCATAGACATAACTTCGCTGTGCCAGAGATTCTGGAGTTTGCTGAACTAGACTGACTAGCCAACCAGAAAGAGAAAAGACCAGTAGAACCCACCAAGTAGCTATAATCGCAATAATTAAATCTACACTAAGATGAGCCAGATAACTTTTAGTAGAAGTGGTTTTCAAAGCTTTTTTCGCAATGAAAATAGTCACAAAAAATGACAAACTATCAAATAAAGCACCTAGAAAACCTACGGGAAATTGGACTAAGAAATAGTGAACTTTGTCCTTAAGAAACTCATCAGGATAGGCTGTCAACAGGGCCCACCAGTAACAGGAAATATTTAAAATAACAAAAAAAAGCAATAATTTGGGAAAAAATTGTCTCAGTTGGCCTCTTTTAGCATCATAATAAGCAAGAAGCCATCCTAAAGATTGTTTCCAAATGGTAATGATTGTTTGTTGCTTGCTCTGTCTTTCCATCGATGGCTAGTTTAATAATTGGGCACGGCCAAAGTAATCGCCTTAATTATAAGCTTTTGAAACTACTGAAAACTAATTCTCAGACCGAGTTGAATTAATTGATGCCAAGACAAGCGATCGCCTATAATTTTTCATTTGTCTCCTCTCAAACGAACTGACTCATAAATTTACGATCGATATAATCTTTGAGATACCATAGTAAAGGAGATTGCCAACCACAAGAACCCCAAGAAGCGATCGCGCTTTTATCTCCCGTACCAATTAAGGCTAAATATTTTTTTTGAGGAATATAGGGTTTTAAAGGTTGTCGTGTAATAATTCTGCGCCAATTTTCTAGCAGTGGTTTTCCTTGTCGTACAGCAAAAACTCCTGCTTTAGGGCGATCGTAATTAATCATAGTTGCAATATCACCAGCAGCGAAAATACCAGGGTGAGAGACAGATTGTAAAGTATCTTTGACTAAGATAAAGCCTTTAGTATCGGTAGCTAATCCTGATTTTTTAATCCAATCTGGTGCTTGAGCTTGAGTTACCCAAAAAGTATAATCGGTTTCTATAGTCAAACCAGACTCACACCTAATTTTATCTGGGAGAACTTCTGTAACTGTTTCTTGAAGATGAAGTTTAACTCCTCGCTGAAGCAAAATTTTTTCTAGACGTTGACTTACCCAATTATTATGTTCGGCTAATAATTTATTACCCCGATGAATCAAATTAATTTGGCAATTATTAGCTGTTCCCATCTCTCTACCAAGACGATGGTGCATATTTAAAGCTAACTCTACTCCGCCAGCACCACCACCCACAATAGAAATTGCTAAAGATTTTTCTGGGTTATTTTTGGCTACTTCTAGCAATTTTGAGTAAGCAACAAGAAACTGAGGTACCGGTTTAGCGGGAATAGCGTATTGTTTTGCTCCTGATACAGAAATTGTGGCTGGAGTACTGCCAATGTCGAGCGACAAATAGTCAAAAGAGATAGATGGATGACGATGGCAAATTACTCGATCTCGTTCTAAATCTAAACCAATTGCTCGATCGATACATAACTTTGCCCCTGCAAATTTAGCTAAAGAAGATAAATCGATATGAGTTTGCTCGTAGCTATAAAAACCTGCTACATAACCAGGTAACATCCCTGAATAAGGAGTTTGTTCTACATCGCTAATTAGGGTAAGACGTACTCCTGGTATAGGAGTGAGTCCCAATAACTTAAGAGCGATCGCATGACTATGACCACCACCTATTAAGACTAGATCGGGCATGAATAATTAAGTAATAAATAATAAGTAAATAAGTTACTGATATAGCGATCTTAAATCATTTGCGAATCACTACTTGCTTCACTAAACTTGCGTACCTGATATTCTTTGCCCCGAAGTAATTTATAGTTATTTTTGCCCATTTGTTGAGCGAACTCCTGTTCTGCTTGCACTAAAGTTTCTTGAGGAACAGATTTCCATTGTTCTCTTGTTTGCCAACGAATGACCAAAAATAATCGATCGACTTGGTTAGGAGCGAGCCATACCTCTTTACCTAAAAAGCCGGGATATTTTTCTAGGGTAGTAGTCCAAATCTCTCTATCTACTCGAATAAATTTTTCTCTAAACTCAGGTATTACTCTAAACTCCAGCCACTCGATAACCATATACTTTTTCTATGTTTAGTCAATACTATTAAAGATTAAGATAGATAAAGTGATAATAGCAATACCATAAAAAACTATGACATCGACTCTAGTAGAAGTACCAATAATTAATCAGCCTACTATACACAAGCTACCTCATGGCTTAACCATTATCGCCGAACAAATGCCAGTGGAAGCAGTAAATCTCAATGTCTGGCTTAACGTTGGTTCGACTAGAGAACAAGACAAAATTAACGGTATGGCTCATTTTCTAGAGCATATGGTATTTAAAGGTACACCGAATCTAAAAATAGGAGAATTTGAGCATTTGATCGAACAAAGAGGGGCAGTTACTAACGCTGCCACGAGTCAAGATTACACTCACTATTACATTACTACTGCGCCGAAAGATTTTGCTGAATTAGCACCTCTACAACTAGATGTAGTGCTTAATCCCAGTTTGGAAGATGATGCTTTTGAAAGAGAAAAATTAGTTGTTCTAGAAGAAATTCGTCGCTCGGAAGATAATCCTCGTCGTCGTACCTTTGCCAAGGCGATGGAAACTTGTTTTAATAACTTACCCTATCGTCGTCCTGTACTCGGTCCCGGAGAAGTAATTGCTAACTTGCGCCCAGAACAAATGCGCGATTTTCATTATCATTGGTATCAGCCTACTTGCATCACAGCAGCAGCAGTAGGTAATTTACCTGTAGAAGAATTAGTTGAAATTGTTACCAAGGGATTTGAGGAACACGTTGCCTATCATAACTACCATTCCCCCCTATCGACTGACTATTGTTTGATCTTTGAACCTCCTTTTACAGATATTGTCCGTAAAGAATATGTTGATGAGTCTTTACAACAAGCAAGAATCGTCATGATGTGGCGGGTACCAGGGATGCAACATCTAGAAGAAACCTATGCTTTGGATATTTTGGCAGTAATTTTAGGACAGGGAAAAGTAGCGCGGTTATTCAGGGATTTGCGGGAAGAGAGGGGTTTAGTCAGCCAAATAGGTGTTAGTAACATGACTCAAACCCATCAAGGAGTATTTTACATCTCCGCTCAGTTGCCCACAGAAAATATAGACATAGTAGAAAAGGCGATCGCCGAACATATTAACAGAATTCAAACCGAACCTATTGCCGAAAAAGATATCGAACGCATTCGTACTCAAGTAGCAAATCGGTTTATCTTTGCCAACGAAAGACCAAGCGATCGCGCTAACCTGTATGGTTATTATTATTCTCAACTGCAAGATTTAGCACCCGCTTTAAATTATCCCGCAAACATTAAAGCCATAGAAGCATCAGACTTACAAGCTGCTGCTCAAAAATATCTCAATCCTAATGCTTATGGAATGGTCGTGATGAAACCTGCTTATTAGGGCTAAAAAGGTAATGTTTACTACGACGGGGAAAAGTTCGCCATAGAAACTTGAATAAATACCAAGAAGCGATCGCCCAGAACCCAAAAAGCTCAAAAGTCTGGTATTCGTAGGGTTAACCTTTATGAGGAGACCAGAGAGATATGCGGACTAATAAGAGCCGAGTCCAAATTTTAGTAGAGTTCTACAGTTCATCTCTGGGACTACCGTTTCAACAACTCTTATTTTGAATATCCTCACAAGTTCTTCAAGTTATTTTTCTAACCTGAAATTGCAAGAACTTCCTAAGCAATTTGATAAATCTGACTGAATCAGATTATTAGCAGCGATGGAGTAAAAAATCATGAAAATTAAACTGGCGCGGAAAATTTTCGCCACAACTACGGTCTGTTTTATTTTATTATCGATCGCAGCTAGTCCTCTTGCTGCTGAAGAACCCCTGGACAATTCTGAATATATCTATTGTTGTCAAGATAACCAGTTAGGCTGGGGTAGGCATCGCTATGGCAGAAGATACGATCTCAACAAGGTTGAAACTCTAGATGGAGAAGTAGTGAGCATAGATGCCTATAGATCTCGAAGAGGAATCGCTCAGGGGGTACATCTTCTAGTCAATACAGGCAAAGAAACGGTAGAAGTACACTTAGGACCGTCTTGGTATTTAGAAGAACGAGATTTTGCCATTACACCAGAAGAGAAAATTACTATTACAGGTTCGAGAATTGATATTAACGGAGAACAAGCGATAATTGCCAGTCAAATTAAACAAGGTAATAAAACTCTCGTACTCAGAGATGAAAATGGTTTTCCTCTTTGGCGTGGCTGGAGAAGATAAGAAAGATGAGGAAGATGGTGAAGATAAGGAAGGTAGGGAAGAAATAGCCATTAACAACTAACAACTAACAAAAAAATGCCTATTGCTCAAAAAATTTCTACGGTACATCCCAGTGGTGATAAGCGGTTTCGGATGTTAGCAGCGACAATGAAACGCTATCAGTATGCTCCCGATGCCCTGATTGAGGTGCTTCACCAGGCGCAAGAATTGTTTGGATATTTAGAAGAAGATTTACTGCTTTATATTGCCCATAGCCTCAAGCTACCTCCCAGTCAGGTTTATGGTGTAGCTACTTTTTATCATTTTTTCTCTTTAAAACAAAAAGGAGCTCATACTTGCGTTGTCTGTATGGGTACGGCTTGCTATGTTAAAGGAGCAGCTAATTTACTGGCAACTTTAGAACAGCAGCATCAAATTAAAGCAGGAGAAACCACTTCTGACGGTCAATTATCTCTCGTAACCGCCCGATGCTTAGGTGCTTGCGGAATTGCTCCTGCGGTGGTATTCGATGGCAATGTCGAAGGTCATCAAACCTCTGAATCCGTTATCCGTCGAGTTGAGGAATGTCTGTATCATGGATCTTGAAGAATTAAATGCGATCGCCTCTCGTGAACATCACAAACAACAAAAAACCTGTATTCGTTGCTGTACTGTCGGTGGATGTCTCTCAGCCAATGGATTAGCAGTAAAAGAGCAGCTAGAAAAAGCAGTAACCGAGGCGGGCTTAGGGAAAAAAGTAACAGTTGCTGGCGTTGGCTGTATGGGATTGTGTAGTCGAGGCCCATTAGTCAGAGTCGATCCCCAAGGAACTTTATACGATCGCGTAACTCCCGATACCGCTTCTGAAATTGTGGCATCTGTAAATAATGATGCAGAGGCAATTCGCGAAGTGGAGGGGCTGTCTTTTGAGGAAACCTCAAAAGCTTGTACGCCCCGTCCCCTAAAAATCTCCCCGTCTCAATATCAACCAAATAACCACCCTTTCTTTACCCAACAGTTAAAAATTGTTTTAGAAAATAGTGGCAAGATCGATCCAGAAAAAATAGAAGAATATATTGCTGCGGATGGTTATCAAGGACTCGGCAAAGTTCTGCTAGAAATGACTCCAGAATCTGTAATAGAAACAATTTCCCGCAGTGGTTTGAGAGGTAGAGGCGGTGCTGGATATCCTACGGGATTGAAATGGGCAACTGTAGCCAAGGCAAAAAGCGAACGCACCCTCGACAGTCGCTACAATGGGGGAAACCCCCACAACGCGCTGTCTCGCAAGTTTGTCATCTGTAATGCCGACGAAGGCGATCCCGGCGCGTTTATGGACCGTAGCGTCTTAGAAAGCGATCCCCATCGAGTCATAGAAGGAATGGCGATCGCTGCTTATGCAGTGGGAGCAACTCAAGGTTATATCTATGTGCGGGGAGAATATCCTCTCGCCATTAATCATTTACAAAAAGCGATTCGTCAGGCTAAGCGTTTGGGTTTATTGGGAAGTCAAATATTTGAGTCTCCTTTCGATTTCAAAATCGATCTGCGTATCGGTGCAGGAGCGTTTGTCTGTGGCGAAGAAACTGCTTTAATGGCATCAATTGAAGGAAAGCGTGGTATTCCTCGCCCTCGCCCTCCCTATCCTGCTGAATCTGGCTTGTGGGGTTGCCCTACCCTAATTAATAATGTGGAAACCTTTGCTAATGTTCCCACAATTATCCGTAAAGGTGCAGACTGGTTTGACCGTATCGGAACCGAAAAGAGTAAAGGAACTAAAGTTTTTTCTCTAGCAGGAAAAGTCTGCAATACAGGCTTAATTGAAGTACCAATGGGTACTACTTTACAGCAAATAGTCGAAGATATGGGCGGTGGTGTTCCCGATGGTGGTAAAGCTAAAGCCGTGCAAACAGGCGGTCCTTCGGGTGGATGTATCCCTGCTGCTGCTTTCGATACTTCTGTAGATTATGAATCTCTGACAGAACTAGGATCGATTATGGGTTCTGGTGGCGCGATCGTCATGGATGAAACGACCAATATGGTAGATGTCGCTCGTTTCTTTATGGAATTTTGTATGGATGAATCCTGCGGTAAATGTATTCCCTGTCGTGCTGGTACGGTTCAGCTTTATCAGTTATTAACCAAAATTAGAGAAGGCAATGCCTTTTTGACAGACTTAGAAAAGCTGGAAGAAATATGTGATATGGTTAAATACACTAGCTTGTGTGGGCTAGGACAATCGGCACCAAACCCCGTTTTTAGCACTCTTCGCTATTTTCGCGATGAATATCTGGCATTGATTTCTGATTAAAGTCTAAATTTCAGTAAACAGCAATTGGAGCGAATCCTCATCAGTTTACTGACTGAGATTTCTCCTGATTTGGTTACAATTGCTCAGGTAAAGTTACTCAAAAAGTTAAAAACGCTTTCAAGCAAACAAATATAGCAAGTTGAAGATGCGAGCCGAAAATGGTTAGGCTTAGATAATAATAAGGCTTGAAGTAGGCTAATAATCATTGAGTATGTCGATCGCGATAGTATTTATAATTAATTAACCATGAGTATTCTTACACTACAAAAAATTAAAAAAGACTTTGGTATTAAAGAAATTCTCCGTGAAGCTACCTTTACCATTGAAGAAGAAGATAAAGTAGGTTTGATTGGGGTTAATGGCTCTGGTAAATCCACTTTACTAAAAATGATCGCGGGTATTGAGTCGATCGATAGTGGAGAAAGGCTAGTCAAGTCTGGTGCAAGAATTATTTATCTTCCTCAGCAGCCTAATTTAGATGAAGATAGCACGGTATTAAATCAAGTTTTCAATGACAGCACCGAAAGAATGCGGTTAGTGCGAGAATATGAGGAATTATCGCGCAAAATAGCAAACAATCCTCAAAATGCAGGGCAATTAACTCCAAAACTGACTGGCATCATGGAAAAGATGGATACAACCGATGCTTGGGAATTAGAAACTAAGGCTAAGATTATTCTTAGTAAACTGGGAATTGAAGATTTTGACACTAAAGTGGGCAGTCTATCAGGAGGATACCGTAAAAGAATCTCTTTGGCAACTGCCCTGCTAAATGAACCAGATTTACTTTTAATGGATGAGCCAACTAACCATTTAGATGCTGAGTCTGTAGAGTGGTTGCAAGATTATCTGAATAATTTTCGCGGTGCTATTTTATTAATTACTCACGATCGCTATTTTCTCGATAAAGTTACTAATCGTATTCTAGAAATAGACAGGGGCGATCTTTATACTTATTCAGGCAACTATTCTTATTACTTAGAAAAAAAAGCGGAACAAGAAGCCTCCGCAGCTAAAAGCGAACACAAACATCGGGGTATATTACGGCGAGAATTAGAATGGCTAAAAAGAGGGCCAAAAGCTCGCAGTACCAAGCAAAGAGCCAGGATCGAGCGCATTCATGCCATGCAAGAGCAAGAATTTAAACAGGCTCAGGGCAAAGTAGAAATTGATACCCCAGGAAGACGAATCGGCAAGAAAGTAATCGAGTTAGAGAATGTATCTAAAGCTTACAACGATCGCACTTTGATTAAAGATTTTACCTATAAATTTTCTCCCCGCGATCGCATTGGTATTATTGGCGGTAATGGTACGGGTAAGTCTACCCTCATGAATATTATTACAGGACGCATTAAACCAGATGCGGGTACTGTTGATATCGGTAGTACTATTCACATCGGTTACTTCGATCAACATTCAGAAGATTTGCTAAATGCACTTGATGACGATCGAAGAGTTATCGATTATATCAAAGATGTAGCAGCCTACGTGACTACAGCAGATGGTAGTCAAATTAGTGCATCGCAAATGCTGGAGAGATTTTTATTTCCTCCTAACCAACAGTATGCACCTATCCACAAACTTTCTGGTGGTGAAAAACGTCGCTTGTTTTTATTGCAAGTATTAATGAGTGCGCCTAATGTTTTAATTTTAGACGAGCCGACTAACGATCTTGATGTACAAACTCTGTCGGTATTAGAAGATTACTTAGAAAACTTTAACGGGTGTGCGATCGCAGTTTCCCATGACCGCTATTTTCTCGATCGTACCGTAGATTTTATTTTTGCGATCGAACCTGATGGTAATATTCGTCAGTATCCTGGTAATTATTCAGTTTATTTAGATTACAAAAAGGCTGAAGATAAAGAAAATAAAGAAAAAGAAGTTAAGCAGAAAGAGCCAGTAGTTAAAAATAAAACAACAACCAAAACTAAGTCTAATCATACTAACAAATCTCGTCGCTTATCTAACTACGAAAGAAGAGAATACGAGCAGTTAGAAGGTAAAATTGCCGAGATGGAAGTACAAAAAGAGGAATTAGAAAAAACTCTTTATCACAATCCTCCCAGTGGTTTTACTCAAGTGCAAGAATTATCGGAACAATTAGCAGCTTTAAATGAAGAAATCGATCGGGCGACTGAGAGATGGATGGAGTTGGCAGAAAGGGATTTTTAGAAAAAATTACAAATATTAAAAGCAATTTTGTAAAATGTTTTAACACTCTCAATTGTTACTAATATTATTAACTTGTAACTAATGGTGTAATAACATCCATTAATGCTTCTGGGCGACCTAAATGGAACCCTTGAGCATAGTCTACTTTTAAATCCTTAACAGTCTCTAAAATAGTCTGGTTTTCCACAAATTCAGCTACGGTTTTGAGACCGATTCCTTCCGCTATGTGATTAATTGCTTCTACCATCACTTTTGAAGCTTTATTACTATTTAATTCTTTAATAAAAGAGCCATCAATTTTTAAATAATCTACAGGTAAATTATTTAAATAAGTTAAAGAAGACATTCCTTTGCCAAAGTCATCCAGAGCAAAACTACAGCCGAGATTTTTCAGAGAGTTAATAAACTTGGCTACTTTATCCAAATTAGAGACAGCGATATTTTCGGTAATTTCAAAACATAATAAGTTAGAAAGAAAATGGTAATCGCTCAGTTTTTGAGATAAAAACTCTAGAAAAGATTCGCTATTAAGAGACGCTCCAGAAAGATTAATAGAAAAACGATAATTTTGCCAATAAGAGTAGTCACCACTAGCAGCAAGTTTATTTAGTAGATTATTAATAACCCAAGCATCGATATCAGGCATGAGACAATTACGTTCTGCTATATCTAAAAAGAGATGAGGGCTAATAACTCGATCGCCTTTATCTGTGAGACGTAATAAAATTTCAAAGTGTTTTTTTTGGTCATCTCTCTGGAGAGATGTAATAGGTTGCGCATAGAGACTAAATAAATTTTCTTTGAGTGCTTGGCGAATGCGTTTAATCCAATAGATTTCCAAATCTTGCCGACTCTTGGAGTGAGAAATGGGATATTGGTAAACAGAAATACAGTCTCGACCACGTTCCTTTGCTTTATACAGAGCTAGATCGGCAGCCTTCATCAGTAAGCCGGAATTATCCTCTAAGTTAGGAATTGTACTAGCTACGCCGACACTGATAGTTACAACAGAATCTACTGAAGAATTACGATGAGGAATATTTAATTTTTTGACAGCAACTCTAATGTCTTCGGCAACTTTAATAGCACCAGATGGGGGAGTATGGGGTAGAATAACCACAAATTCTTCTCCTCCATAACGGGCTACAACATCGCTAGATCGTTTAACTACAGTAGATATGGCTTTAGCTACTTGTTGTAAACATTTATCTCCCTGTTGATGACCGTAGGTATCGTTGTAAATTTTAAAACAATCCACATCGCAAATAATTAATGATAAGGGAGAAGCAATACGTTGAAGCCTAAGCCATTCTAGATTGAGTTGTCGGTCAAAATAACCACGATTAAATACATTAGTTAAAGAATCTACTAGAGCTAGCTGAGATAACTGTTTGTAGAGTAATCCTTGTTTGATGCCAATAGCTAACTGGGTTGTTAACCTTTGAAGTAAGTCAATCTCTTCTGCTTGCCATTGTCGAATAGAGTTACATTGGTCGGCAATTAACCAGCCCCATAAAGTATTATTAGTGGTGTGAGAATCTGTGGACTGACTTTTGTTAATTAAAATAGGTACGATTAATCTTGCTTGGGGATTGAATAAGGATGTTGCCTGGGAAAGAATTTCAGTTTCCAAAGACTCTAATTTTAAAGAGTCTATAAACTGTTGGGGAAATTTTAGGCAACAATTTTTCTGTTGTTCGACCTCCTGTAAATGCTGTTTTTCCCTATTTTCTATCTCTTTGAGGTCAATAGTCTTAGTATTTCCGTGGAGATAAAATTGATATTCTTCTAAATTGGAACAAAGATAATCTTGGGGTAGGGTTTTTGGCAGTTTAATGTCGATATTAGTAGCCGTAGAAATTGCTTCAATCGAAATACTTTTATCGCCCAAACGAGCTACCCAAACAAGGTCGCAATTTAATAAAGAACTAATCTCTTTAGTTGCAGTTTGGAGGATTAAGTTTAAGTTTAAAGATTTACGAATGCGATCGCTAATTTCAAATAACAATTTTTGTTGAGCAGCATCTCTGGCTAAACGTTTGCGTAAACTCTGAAGAGAAAGATGGGTTTTAATTCGCGCCAATAATTCTTCTTGCTCTATTGGCTTTGTTATATAATCTACTGCACCTAACATAAAGCCTTGTAGCTTATTTGCTGTTTCTGTTAAGGCAGTCATAAAGATAATCGGAATATCTTTAGTATTGGCATTATTTTTTAATTGACTACAAGTTGCAAATCCATCAATTTCAGACATCATCACATCTAAAAGAATTAGCTCTGGATGAACAGACAAGGCAGTTTTTATAGCTTTTTTACCACTCTGAGCTACTAAAATTTTATAACCAGCATTAGTTAAATATTCAAATAAAAGCTGTAAATTATTAGGAGTATCATCAACAATTAAAATTGTTTTATTTGATAGAGAATTGACGGATTCAATCATATTAAAAATAATATGCCTTTGAAATTATATACATACATTTTTAACCAAGTTTGCGTTATTTAGTAATCGGGTAAAATACTTAAAGTTATTATTAGTTATAAGTTAAAACGCTTAAGTTAAAATACTTGCCAGATTGATAAAAATAACCGACTATAGCAATATCAACAAAAGTTAGGACATCTCAAGAGAAAGTAGCAATTAGCCATTAGCCATTAGCCAGCTCGCGAATCAATTAATTCACGTCTTAATATAAATACGTACTGCTATCTCATTAAAAAGACTGAAACAAGTAAGTTAAAAAAATAATAACAACCAATTGATAATTTACTCGGTGATATCTTTTAATTAATTAATAAAACTCTTGATGAAAATTTCTAATTGATGCTGTTGAAAATTAGCAGCACGCCGTCGAACCTCTCGAGCAAAAGGAATATATTGAGAATTTGATGCTTCGAGAAAGTTAATTTGTTGTTCGAGAGCTTTTATATCTCCGATATCGGCTAAGTCTAATAATTTGATTAACTCTTCTTGAGAAGGAGCGAGGATGAGAGTGGATAATTGCTCTGGTTCTGTGGTAGTTTCATCTAGTTGCCAATCTAGCTGCAAATGGTAGTCTAACAATTCTAGTAGTTGTTCTAAGTCTACTGGTTTAGGTAAAAAACCATGATAATTAATTGCTGATGATTCTTTAATAAACTGGCTGTTAGCGGAGATCATAACAATTACTGTATCCCGCAGATCTTGCTGTTGTTCGATCTTGGCAATCATTTCTGCGCCATCCATTACGGGCATAACTAAATCTACTAAAATAGCATCGGGTTGAAAGGTTTTGGCGGTTGCCAAACCATCTTCGCCATTGTTGGCTTCTGCTACGATAAAGCCCAAGGGTTCGAGATAATTCCTTAATAAGGCTCGATTGTTATCATTATCATCGACTACTAGAATTTTACGGGGTATGCTCAAGCGTTGAAGGGGTTGAGAACTAGACTCGGATGATTGAGGTAAAAGAACTTCATCTACTTCTAACAATTCTAGAGCGAACCAAAACTTACTCCCTTGGGATACCTGGCTTTCTACTTGGATTTGACCACCCATGAGTTGAACAATATTGTAGCTAATAGTCAATCCTAAACCAGTTCCTTCCTGGTTTCCTGCATTACCATTTAGCTGCCCAAAGGGAGCAAAAATATCGGCGAATTTATCGGCAGGAATGCCTATGCCCGTATCTTCAACTTGAAAGCGAATTTTGGTGACTGGGGATTGGGAAATTTCTCCCCCATCTTCCCTAACTTCCCCATCCCCCTTGTCTTCCCTACCTACCCCATCTCCTTTGTCTAGAGCAAAATCTTCCACATTGCTCACCTTAAAAGTAACACTGCCAGTTTCGGTAAATTTCACGGCATTACTCAACAAATTTAATAAAACCTGTCTCAGTCGAGTTTCATCGGCACAGACACATACAGGCACGGCAGGTGAGATTTGTAGAGAGAATTCTAAACCTTTTTGTCGAGCGCGGAGACTGAAAATGGTCGATATGTCATTGAGAAATTGAATAAGATGAAATTTTCGCGGTTCTAATTGCAGTTTTTGGGCTGTTATTTTTGAAAGGTCGAGAATATCGTTAATTAGAGTTAGTAGATGTTGACCGGATTGGTGGATGATATCCAAGGAATGAAGTTGTTGTTTAGAGATCTGAGGGTCTTTTTGTAAGATTCTACTAAAACCCAAAACACTGTTTAAGGGTGTGCGTAATTCATGACTCATGTGAGCGATAAAAGCATCTTTAGCTTGGTTAGCTTGTTTGAGTTCGGTTCTACTTTCTTCGAGAGCGATTTCGGTTTGTTTGCGATCGCTGATATCTTCGATTACAGAGATAAAATATTCTGGTTCTCCTAAATTGTTTTTAACGAGGGAAGCTGTCAGATTAATCCACACTATCGAACCATTACGATGAATGTAGCGTTTTTCCATCGAGTAGGTAGAAATTTCTCCTGCCAACATTTGTCTGACGTATTCTAAATCGGCGCTTAAATCGTCGGGATGGGTAATTTCTTGAAATGTTAGCTCGAGCAAACGATCGCTCTCATAACCAACGATATTGCACAGACGTTGATTCACTTTAATAAATCTACCTTCTGGGGATACATGGGCAACCCCTACTGCTGCCTGTTCAAAAGTGCTGCGGAAGCGTTGTTCGCTTTTTTGCAGGGCTGCTTGATTCTGCCAAGTAGCAATAGCATGACCGATATCCCTTGCCATGAGTTCGATAATTTCTCGATCGTGCGACTCTAATTCTCGTTCTCGGGAAATAGGATCGGCGAAGTTTAAAGTACCGAAGACCTCACCATTGACTAAAATTTCAGCACAATAAGTATCTTCAAAGTCAGCGTCAAATGCCTGAACAAAATTTAAAGAAGAATGTATTGCCAAAACAGTACGATTATTGTCAATAGTTTTGACGATCGTACCCGTATCGAGATTAAACATTTGACATCCTGTTTTGATGTAGTCGTCAAATAAATCTTCGAGCCGTTCGTAATTATTAGTAGCTAGACGGTGTAGTTGTCTGAGGCGAACGCTAAGATCGGCTAAGGTATGGGTACGCTCGGTAACTCGCTGTTCGAGTTTGGCATTAGTTTGCAGGATTTGCTGTCGGGCTTGTTTAATTTCGGTAATATCCCGACAAACACAAATTAAATCCCCTTTAGGCGTAAAAGTGAGAGTTAATTCTTCATCAAAAGTATGACCGTCGCGATGTTTGGCTCTAGTTTCTCCCTGCCAGCGTCCCCGTTCCCTTAAGATGGGAAATACTTCTCGTTCTAATCGAGCTATTTCTTCAGGTTCGTAGAGAACTCGCCAAGATTGACCGATTAACTCTTCGGGTTGGCTATAGCCAAAAATATCCAGGTGAGCTTGATTGAGATAAATAAACTTATCGTCATTGAGAATGGCAATACCATCACTTGCAGTTTCGATCGCTGCCAATTGACGGTTTTGTAATTCTTGAGCCAGTTTTTGCTCGGTAAGATCGTGGGCGGTGGAATAAATCAGTTCTTGATGGGAAGTTGCCATCCACTTAAACCAACGATACGAACCATCTTTACAGCGATAGCGATTTTCAAATCCGATAGTATCATGACCTTCTATCAGCCCTTGAACTTCTTGGAGGGTAGCTTCTACATCGTCAGGATGGACAAAATCGATAAATGGTCGATCTAGCAATTCTTCGGTACTGTAGCCTAAAATTCTGGTAAAACTGGGATTAATTCGTCGAAAATAGCCATCAAAGCTAGACAAACTTAACATTTCCAGAGATAGCTGGAAAAAGTTATTTATTTCGGTTTCTTTGTTTTTTAGTTCTGTTAAAGTATTTTCTAGTTGCAGTTGAACTACCTTTATCTCATTAATTTTGACAAAACTAACAACAATCCCCTCATTTTGTTGGTCTTCAGTTTGATAAGGGTGGATTCGCATTAAGAGATAAGAGTCATCTTCTTTCTGCTTGACTTCTAATTCAATAGATTGGGGATTTTCTAGTACGCCTTCTAGTAATTCTAATAACTGGGGACATTCTATCTTCAGGCTAAGCTCTTTTAACGGGCGATCTAAATCTGTATAGCGTAGAGAAATTACTTCGGTAGCAGCAGGGGTAAACTTACGGATTTTTAATTGTTCGTCTAAAAAGATAACGCCAATATCGGTACTTTTGAGTAAATTATCAATATCGTTATTAAGTTGGGTCAGTTCTTGAATTTTAGACTGATATTCAACGTTAACTGTGTGCAGTTCTTCATTGACTGAATGCAGTTCTTCGTTGGTGCTTTGTAGTTCTTCATTAAAAGCGGTTAATTCTTCATTGGATACTTGTTGTTCTTCGTTAATAGTTTCTAATTTTTCGATTAATGCCTGGAGATTTTCGCGGGTATGCTGTAACTCATGCTCTAACTCTAAAATACGCCGTTGAGCTTCATTGTTAACTTGAAACTGTTCTGCTTGAGAAGCGTCTGGGGATAGGGCAACTGCTTTTTGCTCGAAGAAACAGGCTTCATGTTGATGAATTTGGACCAAATAAAAGTACCCACTTTCACGACCGGCTTGGGGAGGAATAACTTTGAGACTAATAAGACATTGACTACCTGCTTGCTCTAGCTTAATGTCGGTATAAATAATTGATTTCTGTTCTTTTTTAGCTCTATGCAAGGCAGTATTTAGAGGTAGCTTTAAAGGCAACACTACCATTTGGGTGACTTCGGTCACTATTTCCCCGTGGAGAGGTTTAAATATTTTGCTTGAGTCTCCATAAACATGAAGCAAAGTATTATATTGACTCACCAGCAAAATAACCGAGTTATCTTCTTTTAAAATGCGTTTGAGACTATGTTCTTGAATTGATTGAGTCTTTGTTTTTAAAGGAAGTGGGGACTTAACAGAACGGAATGAGGAGTTAGCGTTAGTTCTGGGGACGTTTTTGAGGGGGAAGGGTAATCTAATATCTCGTCGCTTTTGGTAAATTTTCCATTTTTTATCTACGGGGTTAAATTCAGATTCAAATACCCCCACAGATTCAGCTTCTCCGAGAAATAATATTCCCTTTGCCACTAAAGAGTAATGGAAATTACGGATTACCTGCTGTGGCAAATCTGATTGCATATAAATTAGGACATTACGACAGCTAATTAAGTGGATACGGTTAAAACCTATATCTTTAGATAGATCGTGGGGCGAGAAAATTAGCATTTCTCGTAATTTCCGAATTACCTGATAGTGATTATCTTTGGGGATAAAATATTTTTGCAGGCGTTCGGGAGTGATGTGGTTAACAATAGATTGGGGATAAATTCCCGTCGAGGCTTTTTCTAAGGCGGTGCGATCGATATCGGTAGCAAAAATTTTAACGGTCAGGGGTTTATCTAAATCTTCTAAGGCTTCACGCACCAAAATAGCTAAAGAATAAGCTTCTTCTCCTGTAGAACAAGCCGTTACCCAAAATCTTAATTCTTCGTTGGGTTTAGTCTGTTCGATTAGAATTGGCAAGATATTATTTTCTAGACTTTCCCAGGCTGCTGGATCTCGGAAAAAATGAGTGAAGTTAATTAATAAATCCGCACAAAGAATTTTTCTTTCTTCGCTGGAGTTACGTAGAAACTCGATATAACTAGTAACATTGTCAAAATTATTAATCAAACGGCGACGATGAATCCTTCTTGACATGGTACTGGTTTTGTAGTGAGAAAAATCGATATTTTCTGTTTCCAGTAAAAAATTAGCAATTGTTTTGAGGCTAGAGTAGGTGAGTAAGCTGTTTTCGCCAGACTCTACCTCTAACAAATCTGGAGCTGAGACAACACAATGATAGACTAGTTGAGCTAGTTCTAAGGGTGGAAGAATTTGATTGACTACTCCTGTGGCGATCGCACTACGGGGCATTCCATCGAAATCTGCTGTTTTGGGGTCTTGAACTAAAGCTATTCCCCCTGCTTCGTTAATAGCTCTCAAACCATGAGTTCCATCGCTTCCCGAACCAGATAAAATTATCCCAATTGCCTTTTCTCCGTAGTTTTTTGCTAGAGAAGTAAAGAAAAGATCGATGGTAAAATTGAGTTCGTGTTTGTCATTTTTGTCTTTTTTGCGTTCTTCTAGTCTTAGTAAATTGGCTTCTAAGGTCAAATTTTTACCTGGAGGAATTAAATACACCGAATTAGACTGCAACTCCATGCCTTCGTTGACTTGATAAACCTCCATGTCCGTATGTCGCTGGAGTAATTCTTTCATCAAGCTCTTGAAATCTGGCGAAAGGTGCTGAACTACCACAAAAGCAGCTCCGCTATCGGCAGGTAAATGATCAAATAATTCTTCTAAAGCACTCAGTCCTCCAGCCGACGCACCAATACCGACCACAAATAAGTTATTATCTGTTTCTGTAGAGTTTGGAAGACGATCTTGGGAGTCATGTTCTTGACGCTCGGACATCTATCTTTTCAGCGTTAGGGGTAAATCTGGTCAGTTTTATTCCCCAGTATAAATAGTGTTAAATAAAGTGCCAATTAAAAATAATAATGAGTTTGAGCGAGCTAAATATGAACAAGCTTTGAGGCAATTAATCGATCGCTCGCAGTTATCTCTGACTCCCTTACATATATTGCCCATAATTCCTTCTACCAATCAGTACTTATGGTCATTAATCGAGCAAAAACAACCATTACCTTTAGCTGCGAGCGCGCTACAACAAACAGCAGGAAGGGGTCAATGGGGTAAAACATGGCAGTCTTCCCTGGGGGGATTATATCTTTCTGTCGGGATGGAAACCAATCTCAGTAGTGACTGCTACCCTCATTTAATTATGGCTACTGCTTGGGGCATAGCAACTGTACTAAGACAATATCATGTGCCAGTTTTACTCAAATGGTCTAACGATCTAATTCTCTTAGGGAAAAAACTAGGGGGAATTAAAATAGAAACCCGCACTCAGCAACAATATTTAACTCATGCGGTGGTTGGTGTCGGTATCAATTGGGCGAATACCGTTCCCGATCTAGGTATTAATTTGCATTCTTATTATCAAACCCAAACCCAAACAGAACCACAAATCACCTGTTTAGAACAGTTAACCGCGATTACTATCTACGGCGTGTTATCTAGTTATCAACATTATTTAGCTGTAGGCATAGAACAACTGAGAGATGATTATCTTCACTTACTCTCTAACCTGGGACAACAAATAACTATCGAAGGATGTCCGGGTATAGTAAGCGGTGTAACCACCAAAGGTGAATTAAAAGTACGTTTGCGATCGCCTGGTGCAACTACAGAAATTTGTTTTGCACCCGGACAAATTAGTTTGGGCTACTAGGCACGTGATTTTTAGATTGCTACGATCGAGAGTGGCGTAAATTAGTTTGAGAACCGATACTACTATCAATCTCCGCGTCTCCGTCTAATCATTTGTAGCCAACTTAAATCGATATGGTATTACCCCTTCTCTCCCAATACTTCTCGTTTAGTGGAGATAGGGAAGATAAGGGAGATAAGGGAAGCGGGCTATCTTCCCCATCTTCCCCAACTTCCCCATCCTCCTCATCCTGACCAAAAATCCTTAAACGAGAAGTATTGAGACAGGTCTACTCATTATGCTGGTACTTGCATCCCTTTCTCAACAGCAGGGCGTTTGCTCATGGTTTCTACCCATTGTTTGAGATGGGGATGTTCGTCTAAAGTTAGTTCCATAAACTCATAGGCAGCTACCCAAGGAAAAGTAGCAATATCGGCAATGGAATAGTCACCGCATATATATTCTCCTTGAGCCAGTTGCTTGTCTAATACACCATATAATCTCAAAGTTTCTTTACGATAACGCTCGATCGCATAGGGAAATTTTTCGGGTGCATAACGATTAAAGTGATTGTATTGACCAAACATAGGGCCTACATTTGCCATCTGAAACATGAGCCACTCTATCACCTGAAAATATGCTTTTTCTTCGGTGGGTAACAGTTTTCCTGTTTTTTTTGCCAAATAGATAAGAATAGCACCAGACTCAAACACTGTTATATCTTTATCGCGATCGATAATGGCAGGAATTTTACTATTAGGATTAATGGCAATGTATTCTGGGGTAAATTGTTCGCCCTTAGTAATATCTACTTTGTGGACACTGTAATCAAGTTCCACTTCTTCCAGCATAATGGAAATTTTGCGACCATTAGGAGTTGTAAAAGTATAGAGATCGATCATGACTAAGAAGTTTTATATTCCCAGTTTATTTTTAACACTAAAATTCGTTCATAAAAGGGCTAATTGAGCAAAAGCTTTAACTTAATGTGAGAGAAGTCCCCCGACTTGTCGGAGGGACGGCAATACTTCTCGTTTAGTGGAGATAGGGAAGATAAGGGAGATAAGGGAGGCGGGCTATCTTCCCCATCTTCCCCATCCTCCTTATCCTGCCCAAAAATCCTTAAATAATCCTAATACTTTATCGGGAGAAGATGTTTTACTTGGATTTATTTTAGACTTAAGTGATATTTTTTAATTGCCCATTTTCTCTAGTGCTTTGCAAGTCTATAGTCTATTTTGTTCCCGTACAGAGAAACTTGATTCCTGTCCTCAAAAAAAATTCCCCTCTATAATAAATTTACAAAGGCTTAGGAATTAATTGATGTTTTTAGTTACTGGTGCAACAGGTTCTTTAGGACGCAGAATTGTAGAACAACTAAGAAAGCAAGATATGCCTGTGAGGGCTTTTGTTCGTCTGACTTCTAATTATGACAATTTAGAAGATAGAGGCGCAGAGATTTTTATTGGCGATTTGCGCGAAGAACGAGATATCATCAAAGCTTGCCAAGGGGTAAAATATATTATCAGCAGTCATGGTTCGGGCAGTGATGCTCAAGCCTTAGACTATCGAGCTAATATCGAACTGATCGATCGCGCCAAAGAAGATCGAGTCGAGCATTTTGTCTTTATTTCTGTCTTAGGAGTCGATCGCGCCTATCAAGATTCTCCTACTTTTAAAGCCAAACGCGAAGTAGAAAAATATCTAATTAAAAGTGGCTTAAACTATACTATTCTGCGTCCTTCTGGCTTTGCCAACAATCTAATACCTTTAGCTGAAAGATTCCGCGATACTGGTCTCTATTTACTTATTGGTGATGCTCAAAATCGTTCCTCGATAGTTAGTACAGATGACCTGGCTACAATGGCGATCGCTTCAGTCAGTACTGAGGCAGCTAAAAACCAAGTCTTTGCTGTGGGAGGACCGAATATTCTCAAGCGAGAAGACATTCCCCGCATATTTTCCCGTCTATTTAAACGAGAACCAATTATTATTAATCCTCCTTTAATGGTATTTGACGGCGTGCGATCGACCCTGGGATTATTCAATCCTCAATTGCAAAAATCTCTAGGTACTTTGCGTACTCTACTGGCCAACGAGTTTTTCTGTACTCCAGAAGAAATTGCTCGACTCGAATCAACTTTTAACCTTAAAATGGAACCCCTAGAAAGTTTTTTACAACGCTATTTAGCTAGTTAATTGCGAAGGAAGTGCAATCGACCAGAACCTAAATATAAACCAGGGCTATTTTCTCCTTCAGGGAAAGCGGTAACCCCAAATAGATAAACTCCACCACGAGGATTTCTGCTGGTTTTAAGGGAAACTGTCACGGTATTTCCTGGCTGAACTGGTTCGTCAAATACGACAGTTACTTCATTGGAGCCATTAATTTGACTGCCACCAATATTGGCAAGAGGAAGATTTGTTCCACCAGCAAAACTATCTCCCATAAAAGCTTTACTTTTACTTACTTTAAAGTCGATCTTGTCCGCATTTTCCTTCGGCGAGATAGTAACTGCTTTAAGAGCTTCGCCTGCATCTTCAGGTACTTCGATAGTAAAATGATAAGTAGAAGGACTATTAGCAGTACCTCTACTAGCAGCAGTACGAATTAAACGAGGTGCTCTTACAAAAGTAGTACGTCCATAGCCGATATCAACAGCATTAGCAGACAAAAAAGCAGTAGGTATTAGTATTCCTAAAGCCAAAGAACCAGCAACAAATAAATTATTTTTACGAAAAGACATCTTTTCCCCTCCCTCCTGCTTGCTACTATATTTTCTCTACAAGCAAATAGTGATTTGTTTGGGTTTGAATTTTGTGTGTAGATGTAAATAGATAAGTTATCTCTCTTTATTCGTGGGTCTTAATAACTTGTTCGGACTTTCGTCACTCCTCTCACAGTCTGAATACTTAGGAATGAGAACTCAATAACTTACAGATTAGGTAGGGTTTTATTAGCATTAGCATTTAAATTTTGGATTTTATTAAACCCTCATTCCTTAGCTGAGATAAGAGATATCTTTTATCTGCTTTTATTCTAGCTATAAATAAAAGTAGTTGGGTTAATTTTTATTGATAAATTGATAAGAACAACATTAGAGATAATTCTAATTTAACCTTTATTGATACAAAAAGAGGTCGTTTCCGACCCCCTAACAAGCAAACTTACCAACTTTTCTCTAATTTTACAGTAGTCCAGTGTTTGTACCTTGCTTACCAGTAGCCAATTCCACTTTGACAATTTTGCCACCCATTTTCATAATTCTTTGTTGTTCCCGAAACCAGTTGTCATAAGGAACAAGTTTAGTAAAATAAGTGTTCTGTAATTCTCTTTGAGTACGAATTCTGGTTTGACTGGGTACGCAAGCGGTAACTTTGAACATTCTCATAAGTTGATTTCTCCTAACTTAGTTATAAAAAAAATTTTGGTTCGATTGAGAGCTATTTAAACTCTAGTTTTTAGCAAAGTTTTTTTAAAATTTACTTTTTTCTACCATCATGAAGCGTTAGGTAACTGCCAAGATAACAAAGGTCGGGAGTCGGGAGTCAATACTAGATCGTCAAAACTCATCTTTTACTTCGCGCTCGTAAGATCAAGCCTTAAAGGAACTAGCACTCACTCTAGACTTCCCGCACCTATACGTTTGTCATCTATTACAAACTCGATTTAACTTATAACTTAAAGTTAGCTCAAGCCAGAACAAATGTAGTCGAAGTAAACACCCATTTCTTTACCAGCATCAGCACCAGTCAAGCTAGCAGTAACTTCTTTCATAGCTTGAATAGCTTGAACAGTAGAAGAAACAGGAACACCTAAAGAATTATAGGTTTCTTTCAAACCGTTGAGTACGCGCTCGTCTAAAATAGAAGGATCTCCAGCTAACATAGCATAAGTAGCATAGCGGAGATAATAGTCAAGGTCGCGGATACAAGCAGCATAACGACGAGTGGTGTACATATTACCACCAGGACGAGTTACATCAGAGTAGAGTAAGGATTTAGCTACAGCTTCCTTAACAATACTTGCTGCATTAGCACTAATCACACTAGCTGCGCGAACTCTTAGTTCACCAGTTTGAAAATAGTTTTTGAGCTTGCCCATGGCAGCACCATCTAGGTACTTACCTTGGACATCAGCAGAATTAATAACAGAGGTAATTGCGTCTTGCATAGTTTCGTTTCCTTATCTTACCTAGTCTTAAATGCCTTAACACCGACAAGTCAGTCTAGTCTTTTTTTTTAGAAGCTTTAGATTGCCGTAGAGAACAGTTTAGCTGTTCTATTGCATTGCTCCGATGACATAGTCGAAGTAAGAAGCAGCTTCCGATGTATCTTCAGCAGACATCATGGAAGTAGCAACATCCTTCATTTCTTTTACACTTTGAGCAACTGCACCAATGTCAGTTCCCAAAGATTTGTACATTTCGCGTACTCCTACTAAACCGATTTCTTCGATAGGAGTTACATCCCCCGCAACAACACCATAGGTGATTAAGCGTAGATAGTAGTCCATATCGCGTAGGCAAGTAGCAGTCATTTCTTCACCGTATGCATTACCGCCGGGAGAAACAACATCAGGACGCTTTTGGAAGAGTTGATCGCCTGCTTGTTTGACAATGCGCTCGCGGGATTCTGTTAAAGTTTGAGCAATGCGCAAACGGCTTTCGCCAGAAGTAACAAAGGCTTTGATTCTTTGCAATTCGCCAGGACTCAAATAACGAGCTTCGGCATCAGCATTCACGATCGATTTCGTGACGATACTCATGGATGGATTCCTCCCAAAAAAAATGAAACCAGATTTGCGTGAGTTACCTTTTCTTGATTTTTAATCTTAAATTATTCAAGTAAGGTTTCCAGCTACCCTTGCTTTACAACCTAATCCTTTATTGCCAAAGCAATCAAGGCTTAAATTAAAAACATCACGGGCTACATTGTGTGGATACTTTCTAGCTTAAGGCTAGATTAGAATTCACTAGAGTTTTTGCTGGCAAACTCTATAGAGTAGATTACTCTTTTTTGACCCTTGATTTTCACCGTTTAGCTAAAAAATAGTATTACAGTTAGTTAAACCAAGAGGTTAAAGGTGGTCGCTGATTTAACAAACCTTTACATCAAATCAATATTTAGATTAAAACCGCGAGTTGTTGATTTTATTTTCGTCAATGTGTTGTTTAGTTGGACAAACCCATCTATCTAACACAGAAAATTGGATAATACAGCAACCTGACCCAATCATTTTGCGACATTAAGTTCACTTACGCTGTTTTTTCTTAATAGAATGTAACATTTATCTGAGAAACAAGTTGATTACTTGCAAAAAAAGTTAACCTAAGTAACAGCATCAGAAAACAAGTAGACGAGAGGATAGCCAAAAAGAACAAACTTTCTTTTGACGAAGAAACTCAAGTCTACTTAATCTCGTACAAAATAGACAGGGATTTTACCCTAATTTTTCCCTGTTTGTCTGCCCTAGTTAAACATTTAACTTAGCTGGTTCAAAGCTAGGTACGACAATTTCACTATCTTGCTTAGTGAGTTTATTGTATAGTCTTTCCGTATTGGGGAAATTAGCAGCAGGTAGGGTGGGGAAGCGACGATAAGGAACAGTATCTTCGCCAAAAACTTGGAGATATTCCATACTGTCAACCATTGCGCCGATAAAGCCACGGATACCCTGAATTGCCAGAATGCGATTGTATTTTTGAATTTCTCTTTGATTGAGAGGTGCACGTCCCAAGAAATGTTTTGTACCCAATTCAATCACCTTAGTATTGGGATAGGGGGTATAAAACTCTTTGATATAAAGTTCCGAGCAACCTAAAGCTTCGATAAATTCCTTAACGGTAATTTCTTCGTTACCTAACTTACTTTCTAAAGCGGTAAATTGGGTCTGAACTACATAAGGATCGAGGTCTCGTTCAAAAATCTGACGATAGGCAGCTGCGATCGCGTTTTTGAGAGCAACTTTATCAGAAGTATTGGTCAGTTTGAATGTTTTGGTTTGCTGTCTTTGGACTGTTACGCCCTGTTTAATTCTTTGTTCTAATTCTGCTCCTGCACGCTCACTGCTAACCTGACCTAATTCTACAAAGCGAGGTGTATCTTTCTTCTCAACTTTAGCTCCAATACCTTCGCCAATAGCACCAGGACGGGCTTTCCTGAGTTGTAGACCTCCTGGAGTTAGATAACGCTCATAGGGAACAGTATCTTCGCCAAAGGCTTCGGAGTATTCTACGCTATCAATAAAAGCGTCTATTAAAGCATAAAAGCCTTTTTTGGCACAAATATCAAAGTATTTGTTCATCTCTTGGCGACCGTAGGTAGGACGACCTAAAAGACGACGATGAATATATTCAACCGCTTTAACTACGTACATAGATGACCAGTACATATTACGGAAGACATCAGATTTGGCCAAAATCCGAATAAATTCCCGTATTGTGATTTCACCGTTTTCTAATTTAGTTTCTGCTGCGGTTAAACGCTGACCGTCATACACATCTCTTCCAAATACTTGGCGATAGCAAGCACGAACTACTGCTTGAGTAGAAGTTTCCGAAAACTTAACTCCAGTTCCATTGCTACTACCAGGTAATTCGTTGTTTAAGCGGAATACTTTGGCACCTAGAGAACCAGGAAATTCTCCTCTTGCTGAAGGATTACTATTCTGGTTGTTAGTCGCAGGACCACGATGAATTAGCAGTCTTTTAGTATCCTTATTGAAAGGAGAGGGACTTGCGTTAGGATTGCGAGTTTCTTTAGGGAAAATTGCCCCAAATTGAATCTCTAAGGGGTCATTACCAGAACCATAGACGTGTTGATCTGGCAAAGGTCGATCGTATTTGGCAAAAGTAGTTACAAATTGAGGAACTTTGCGGAAAGGCGCGCTGTAGTTAAACAGTTCTTGCTGCATTCCCCAGTTACGGCACTCTTGGGCTTCTTGACCCAAACCACGAATGTAGGGTACTGTTTCTTCGCCGAAGTAGTCTGAATATTCTTGAGAATCGACTAAAGCATCGACTAAAGCGGAAAGACCGCCTTCAGAAACAATTGAGAAGTAATTTTGTACTTCTTCACGAGAAGAAGGCCCTCGACCTAAAATATGGCGGAAAGCTAATTCTAATGCCCGACTATTGATAAAAGGCTCAAAGAATTGCTTGCGGTATAGAGGAGATTTACACAGGCGACGAACAAATTCTTTCATCGAAATGTCGCCATTTTTCACCTGAGATTCCAGATAAGAAATAGACTGACTGTAGGCGCGAGTAATATCTCTTTCAAAAATTTGCCGATAAGCTGCTTTAACGACTGATTGTTTTTCCAGGGTTGACAGCCCGGGCTTCATGACGAATTTCTGCCGTCTTTCTGCTGCATTAAAGTAGCTTTGGGGTAATTGTAATCCTTGCTGATCGGTAGAAGGACGTTGACGCAATTTATCAGAAGGAGTAGGTGCTTTAAATTCTGTTATTGCTACATTAAAGTACTCAGTAACAATTTCTTTTCCTTCTGCATCCCTAGCAAAGTAATCGCTTGCTGCTGCACGCATTTCTTGCAATGCTACAACTGTAGCATCGGCAGAACAAGCGTTTTCAATTACTTCTCTCAATCCTCTAACATTAACTACCAGAATATTGGGGTCTCCTGCCACAATTGAGTAAGTTATGTAACGCAAGAACCAAGATAAGTCCCGCAGCGACTTCTGCATATTGCTAGGGCCATATCTAGTTACGTTAATAGGTCGGAAACCTGGAGGAATTGGCCCAGAACTACTAAACAGTAGCGTTCTCAACCCACCAAATAGACCACCACCACTCGTACCCGATTTACTTTCTATATAGGTAGTTGTGCCCATCACAGCTTGTTGCGCTGGAGTTTGCGCTCCTGCCAGTGCCATTGCTGGCTTATCTTCGGGAGGTTTTTCCAGGTAAGACAAGGGAGAGCCACCTGTAAAAATACGATTAGCAGCGCGAGAAACGATTAAGTCAGAGTTGTTAGTTAAAGTTTGAGCTATCTCTAGTCGTTTTGCACCGGATTTATAATAAGCCGTTAATTCATTAAGTTCCCCTCTTTCGGGAAAACGGTCTTGCTGTTCTGCTTGCAGAATCGTTGAAACCGCAACTGTTTGATAAAGTTGAGGACGGGCTAATGAACTGCCACCACTTGCCGTTACACTCATTGGATTTTAAGTATGCTTTTTAGTTATAGTTCAGCTTTTAGATTA
>JAAUYH010000675.1_pt1 | contig 28698 bp, 28 predicted proteins | sample 7278061 | NCBI WGS metagenome assembly JAAUYH01 (sample SAMN14350203, study PRJNA611818) | marine sediment metagenome | isolation source: surface marine sediment (0.6m) | place: French Polynesia: Moorea | collected 2018-08
CGCGCCGCGTTCGACCAACTGCTCGACCGGACGCGCGCCGGTCGAGTGCTGAGGGACGGCTTCCAGGCGGTCATCGCCGGCAAGCCGAACGCCGGCAAATCGAGCCTGATGAACGCGCTGAGTGGCGACGAGACCGCGATCGTCACGGACATGGCCGGCACGACGCGGGACGTATTGCGCGAGACCATCGTCATCGAGGGCCTGACGATCGAGCTCGTCGACACGGCGGGACTCAGGGAGGAGGCCGGGCTGGTCGAGCAGGAGGGCATTCGACGGGCTCGAAAAGCGATGTCCTCGGCGGACGCGGTGCTCTGGGTGCTGGACAGCACGGAACCGGACCCAGGCGCGCCTGAAGAAGAGGAAGACGCAGCCTTGCTCGTTGTTCGCAACAAGATCGACCTGAGCGGCGAGCCGGCGGGCCAAAATGCGGACGGCAGCATCGGTGTGTCAGCCGTGACGATGGAGGGATTCGAAGCGTTGAAGGCGGCCCTGCTAACGTTGGCCGGGCTGGACACGGGTATAGAGGGGGCATTTTCGGCTCGTGCAAGGCATATCGAGGCCATCGAGAATGCCCGCGCTCATTTCGAGCAGGGGGTCGCGGCGCTGCGTGACGCCAGGGCCGGCGAGCTGCTGGCCGAGGAGCTCCGCCTGGCGCAGGACGACCTCGGAACCATCACCGGCGAGCTGCATTCCGACGATTTGCTGGGTCGCATCTTCGCAGACTTCTGTATCGGCAAATAGGGGCTGAACCCCCCGTCATTAGTAAACCATCAGGAATCGATCTGTTCCTGATCAGGTTAGTCGGCCCCCAAATCCGCATTCTGGAACATCCAAAACGGAGGACCAGACATGAAACCGATTCTATTCGCACTATTGGCCATTTCTATGGCCGCAGGCTGCACGTCGACGAATGTCCTGACCGCACCCGAGCAGGCCGGCGTCGCTGGTATCGACAAAGGCGACGCCATCACGCTCAACATGACGGACGGAACGACGACCAGGGCCCGATTCGTCGGCATCGAAGACGGCAAGATCGTCTACGACGACCGCGCGGGCGAACGCCAGCGCGCCGACCTCGAAACCGTCAGAAGCCTGGACTATCGTGCCTACGATTCGGAAAAGACGGGTGAAGTCGTCGCGGGCACCGCGGCAATCACCGGACAGGTTCTGCTCGGCCTCGTGCAGGTGATGGGCGCCTTGGCGGGAGGCATGAGCTACTAGACCAATCGCGAGACCGGCCCGGCTGACGAAACAATCAGCCGAGCAAGCCTTCCCGTCGGTACAGCTTCGCTGCGATCCACGCAATCAGACCACCGAGCAGCAGGGTGCTGATCGCCGACGCGATGACGTTCTCCAAAACGATGGGTTCGTTCTTGACCATGTCCACCAGCAGCAGGTGCTGGCTCAGGCTGGGCACGAACATCAGTTCGAAGGCCGGCCGGACTTGCAGGATGCTGACGACGATGATCGGAAGTGTGGGCGCGAAAAGAACGGCACTGACCCAGGTCTGCGCCTCCTTGTAGCTCTTCGTAAACGAAGCCACCAACGTCATCATCGCCGCGCCGAGCAACATGAACGGCGCCAGGATGAAAAAGGCGCCGACCGCGGCAACTGGCCCGAAGTTAGGCGTCATACCCAGCTTCTGCAATGGCAGGAAGCCGATCGCCACGACGAAGGCCGCAATACACAGCGCAAGCGACAGAGCCATGAACACGCAGCTTGCGAGAATCTTGCCCAGCATCAGCTGATCCCGGGTGACCGGCAGAGACAGCAAGGGCTCTAGCGACCCTCGCTCACGCTCACCCGCGGTGGAGTCGATGGCAAGGTACATGCCGCCGATCAGCATCGCGAAGATAAAAAAGTAGCTCATCATGCCCAGGATCAGACCGGAGCGGCCAGACGGCGTCGACACATCCACCTCGTCGATATTAATCGACCGCAATACCTGCGGGCTGACGCCACGCGCCATTAGTCGCAGTGCGGACAGACGCTGGCTGTACTCGCCGAGCGCACTGCGAACACGTCGTGCCTCCTTGCGCGCGTCATTGTCTGCCTCGTCGCTGTAAACCTCGACGGTCGCAGGTTCGGCATTCGCGAGCTGCTCACCGAACTCGGGCACGATTCGGACGACAACCGATTGTTCGCCGGTCTTTACGGCCTCGATGGCCTCGTCGACGGTCTCGGGGCCGTCGACGGCATTGATGCCCTTGCTTTCGAGAAAGCGCATCAGGTTCGGCGCAAGTTCGGCGCCGATGATGGGCACGTCGAGATCGCGCTCGCCGGCGCTCAGTGACTTCTCGATCGACAGGTTGATCATGACGGCGAACAGCAGTGGGCCAAACATCGGGCCCATGACCACAGCGGTCAGCAGCGTGCGGCGGTCGCGGAAGTTGTCCAGGACTTCTTTGCGAATGACGGTCAGTATCGTCTTCATGCGGCTGGCCCCACCCGTCGGATCGCAGCAACGAAGGCGTCTTCCAGGTCGTCGGTGCCGGTACGCTCGAGGATGCGCTCCGTCGTGCCCTGGATCGCTACCTTGCCGTGCGAAATGATGACGATATCGTCACACAGCGCGGCCACCTCCTGCATGATGTGCGACGAGAACAGGACACAGCGGCCGTTGCTCTTGAGCTTGCGAATGATGTCGCGCAGGGAGCGGGTTGCCGTCACGTCGAGGCCGCTCGTGGGCTCGTCGAGGATTACGTTGTGCGGATCGTGAACGAGGCTGCGGGCGAGCGCGACTTTCGTGCGCTGCCCCTGCGAGAAGCCCTTGGTCTGCCGATCGGCGAACTCGATGATCTCCAGCTCGTCGATGACTTTCTCGACCCGGCCGTCGATCTCCGCTTTCGGAACGCCTGCCAACGTCGCGTAGTAGGCGATGTTCTCCCTCGCGGTCAGGTGCTGGTACAGCCCGGCGCCGTGGGGCAGGGCGCCGACGCGGCGTCTCGCCTCCAGCGAATCGGTCACGACATCGACGCCGTCGATGCTGGCAGAGCCGCTGTCCGGCTTGATGACCGTGTACAGAACCCTGAGCGTTGTCGACTTGCCAGCGCCGTTCGGCCCGAGCAGCCCGGTGATCTTGCCGTCCGGCGCCTCGAAGCTGACGTCACGAACCGCTTTGACCGCGCCAAAGTTCTTGGTGATGTTTTGCACCCTGATCATGGCGTAGGCCCCGAGAAATCCACAAAGAACGGCATGACGAACGCCCGGCCCAGGCATTCTTCGTCGATGCCCTGGGCGTCCCGGGTGTCTACGAAATCCGCGACGAGCCGGGGCATGCACCCGACGCCAATGACGCCGTGGCCCTGGTGCTTTAGTTCGAGGTGGCGGGGGTTAGAAAGCTCGCCCATCGCCTCGACCGCGTAGTCGGGCGGCGTTATCGGGTCGGCATCGCCGGACAGCAGCAGCACCGGGCCGGCATAGCGCAGCGGCTCGCGAAAATCCTCGTCGATAAACCCGCTCGGCCAGACCGAGCAAATTGCCTTTAACGCACTGAGCTGATCCGGGCCCATGTAGCTTCGATCCAGCGCCGCGTAGTCGATCAGCTCGTCGTCATAGAACGGCACGTCTTCCGTACAGACCACCGAGTTATGCATGCCGACCGCCATGCTGCCGCTGAGGCTTTCGGCAACCATCTGGAATGCGGCAGACAGGGGTGTCAGGTTGCCTTTGCCGGCCTCGTTGACCATCAGCGGTATCAGAGCAATCGAATTCGGGTCATACAGCAGCAGCCGAATCGCGACGGCAAGTTCGGCGTCGCTGACGGTCAGCTGGTCCGGGCTGCCGCTGACCGGGCCCGACACCGTGACCTCGACAGGGTTTTCCGAGAGCTCGCTCAGTACGCGCGACAGCGTGTCCTGCAGGCCAGGGAAAGCCTCGTTGCAGGCAGGTTCCTCGGCGCAGCGATCAAATACGCCGGCGAGAGCTTCTTGTGATTCGAGAGCGATATCCGGACCCAACGCCAGCCCGGACGGGATCACGCCATCGATAACGACCGACCGGGTCGTCTCGGGGTAACGCCTCGCATAGTGTTGAGCGACGCGCGTACCGTACGACACGCCGTACAGATTCAGGTTCGGGTAGCCGAGCGCCTCGCGGACCGACTCGAGGTCGCGCACGGCGACACTGGTCGTAAAGAAACGAGGGTCATGCGGCAGCGCCTCGAGACACTCCTGGGTCAGCTGGATGGTCAGCTCGTCGCTGTAAGAGCCCTGCACCAATTCGTCGTCGGACTCGCAGTCCATCAGCGAGGACTGCCCCGTGCCTCGCTGGTCCACGAGAAGAATGTCGCGAGTTCGCCTGAGCGCCTCGAACGCGCCCCGCTGGGTCGCGTACATCTCTATCGAGCTGCCGCCGGGTCCGCCGGCGATGGGCACGACCGGGTCCGGCTGCGGATCGAGGTCCAATGCAGGTACGACGGCGACTTGCAGCTCGATCGTCTTGCCGTCGGGCGACGCCGGGTCTTCCGGGGTGACCAGCGTGCCGCAGCGCGCATTGATGCCCGGGGCTGACGGGCCCGCCGAAATGCGGCAGTCCTCGAGTTCCAGGGCGTTCGAAATCGAAGCGAGGCAGAGAAGGCCCGCCAGCGCTGTTAAGCGACATCTCATAAACAGGGGTCCAGGTGCAGACGAGCGGGCTATCTTGATCAAGGTGGAAGTTTAAGTAAAGGGCTGTGGCGGAACCGCGGCGCAGCGCATAGAATGCCGCAGCCCGAACCCTGTACACTTTTTGATCAATGCAAACACCTGTCGATGTCATCGTTATTGGCGGCGGACACGCCGGAACGGAAGCCGCACTGGCTGCCGCCCGGTCGGGTGTGCGTACCTTACTGCTGACGCACCGTATCGACACGCTGGGCCAGATGAGCTGCAACCCGGCGATCGGCGGAATCGGAAAAGGTCACCTGACGCGGGAGATCGACGCCCTCGGCGGTGCGATGGCCGAGGCGATCGACGAAGCCGGCATCCAGTTCAGGACGCTGAATGCGAGCAAAGGCCCCGCGGTCAGGGCCACACGAGCGCAGGCGGATCGAGAGCTGTACCGGAACGCGATCCGGCGGCGCCTGCAGTCACAACAGAATCTCGACATCGTAGAAACCGCGGTCGAAGACCTGCTGATTGAGGATGGCCAGGTTCGCGGCGCTGTCGGCGCCGGGGGAGAGCAGTTCCTCGCGAAGGCGGTCGTATTGACGACCGGCACCTTCCTCGGCGGTCGTATCCTGGTCGGTGATGCGGAAGAGGCCGGCGGACGCATTGGAGACAAGCCGTCTGTGAAGCTGGCTGAGCGCCTGAGGGCCATGCCGTTTCGTGTCGGGCGACTGAAGACGGGCACGCCGCCGCGACTCGACAGCAAGAGCATCGACTTTGCACGAATGAAAGAGCAGCCCGGCGATACGCCGGTGCCGGTCTTTTCGTTCATGGGCCGGCGTGTGTCGCACCCCGAACAGATCAGCTGCTTCATCACGAACACGACCGAGGCCACCCACGAGATCATCCGTGCTGCGCTACACCAGTCACCGATGTACGCCGGTCTGATCGACGGTGTCGGGCCTCGCTACTGCCCGTCAATCGAAGACAAGGTCGTGCGCTTTGCCGACCGGACGTCGCACCAGGTCTTTGTCGAGCCGGAGGGACTGACAACGGACGTCGTCTACCCGAACGGCGTTTCGACGAGCCTGCCCACAGACGTCCAGGAGGCGTTTGTCCGCTCGATCGAGGGCTTCGAGTCGGCAAGGATTACCCAGCCCGGCTACGCGATCGAATACGACTACTTCGACCCGCGCGACCTGAAGGCCACGCTCGAAACCCGTCACGTCAATGGTCTGTTCTTCGCGGGCCAGATCAACGGCACGACGGGTTATGAGGAGGCTGGCGCACAGGGACTCCTGGCCGGCATCAACGCGTCGCTAAAAAGCCGCAACCGCGAGGGCTGGTTCCCGACCCGGCAGCAGGCCTACATCGGCGTGTTGATCGATGACCTCGTCACCCGCGGCGTCAGCGAGCCTTATCGCATGTTCACGAGTCGCGCCGAATACCGCCTCACGCTGCGAGAAGACAATGCCGATCTTCGCCTGACGCCCGTCGGGCGCGAACTTGGGCTGGTCGACGACGCCCGATGGCAGGCCTTCAACCGCCGTTACGAACTGGCTGAGAAAGAGCATGACCGCCTCGAGAGCATCGTCGTGCGTCCGCAGTCGCTCACCGACAAGGACCGCGACACGCTGGAACTCGTGCGCGAAAGCCGGGCATCCGAGTTGTTACGCCGCCCGGAACTCGACTACGCGGCGATCACTTCCCTGAGCCCTGTCGGGACCAGCGAAGCGCTGGCCTGTTTGTCCGAGGAGCGGGCGGAGCAAGTTGTGCTGACACTGGAGGTCAACGCCAAGTACGCGGGCTACATTGACCGGCAGGCGCGCGAGATCGAGAAGCACGCGAAACAGGAAACGCTGCGCCTCCCTGACGATATCGACTACCAGGCGGTTGACGGGCTCTCGAACGAAGCCCGACAGCGACTGATTGCAGCGCGCCCATCGACCATCGGTCAGGCGTCTCGACTCGAAGGCATGACGCCGTCTGCGGTATCGTTACTGCTTATCCACCTGAAGAAGCGCAGCCTGCAGAAGACTGCCTGACGGAATCGATCTATGTCTTTCTTTCGCCGACCGCTCGTCTTGTTCTCGCTGCTGGTTGTCGTCGCGCTGGCCTTTTTCTTCTTCCCTCGAGAGGGTGACAGGCCCGACCCCTTCGACGGATTGGTCGTACTCGACCGCGCCCTTTCATCGGAGCCCGAGTCGCTGGATCCGCAGCTCGCCCGAACTACGCAGGCGGCCGACGTGCTGCGAGACCTGGGAGAAGGCCTGGCCGGTTACTCGCCAACCGGGGAACTGGTGCCGGCGGGCGCTATCAGCTGGACGTCAGCCGAAGACGCGCTTAGCTATCGCTTCGAGCTTCGACGCGAGGCTCGATGGTCAAACGGAGACCCGGTCACCGCATCAGACTATGTGCTGGGTTTGCAGCGACTCGTCGACCCGGCCACCGCAGCGTTCTACGCCGGCCAGCTGGGCTCGGTTCTGAATGCTGAGCCTATCCTCCGTGGCGAGATGGCGCCGCAATCGCTCGGCGTCGAGGCCATCGATGATTACACCCTGGAAATCCGGCTGGAAAGACCCACGCCTTACCTCGTCGCTTTGCTTACACACCCAAGCACCTTCCCGGTCAACGCCTCGGGCCTGAACGAGCGCGGTGAGATGAACGTCAACGCGGGCGAGCTGATTTCGAACGGTGCCTATGTGCTCGAAGAGCGAACGACCAATACACTCGTCCAGCTCAGACGCAACGAACAGTACTGGAACAACCAAAACACCGCGATCGACGTGGTCCGCCACCACGTCATCACGGAGGAGATGGCGGAGCTAAACCGCTTTCGTGCCGGCGAGCTGCACATCACGAGCAACGTCCCGCCCGAATCCTTCGCCCAGGTCAAAGAGGAGTATGGCGACCAGTTACACGTCTATCCTTACCTTGGTGTCTACTACTATGGCTTTAACCTGACAAAGCCGCCGTTCAAGGACAACCTGCCGCTCCGACAGGCATTGTCCATGGCGCTCGATCGCGAAACACTGGTTGAAAAGATCATAGGGCGTGGCGAGGTTCCGGCGTACAGCTTCGTGCCGCCGGGCATCGACAACTACGAGCCGCCGCAGTTTTCTTACGCTAACCTGACGCAGGCCGAACGCAACTCGATTGCGCGGAGCTTGTACGCGCAGGCCGGCTATGGCGACGATAATCCGCTACGCTTTGAGCTTCGTTACAACACGTCCGATACGCACCAGCGCATTGCGCTCGCCGCGCAGTCGATGTGGAAAGACGTCCTGGGCGCCGAGGTGACGCTGGTCAACGAAGAAGTCCGGGTCATGCTGCAAAACATTCGCGACGCGGAGATCACGCAGCTCTTCAAGTCCAGCTGGATCGGCGACTTCAACGATGCACAGAACTTTCTCGGCGTCGTCGAACCGGGTGCGCCGTCGAACATGCCGGGCTACGAGAACGAGGAGTACCTGGAGCTGTTGAGGAATGCGGCGAGCAATATGGACCTCGAGCGCCGGCGATTATTCCTGGAAGAAGCTGAGCGAGTGATGCTGGCCGACCATCCAGTGATACCCGTGTATTTCTTCGTTAGCAAACATCTCGTCAGCAACGACGTTGTCGGCTGGGGAGACAATCTTCTGGATTACCATTACAGTCAGCACCTGTCGTTGAAGCCCGGCGAGCAAGCCCGCCCCTGAGGTTCCTTTGCTGCGATATACACTGCGCAGACTGCTCGGTGCCATTCCAACCGTTCTGCTGGTGATCGTGCTGGCATTCATCATGGTACGCGCCGCGCCAGGCGGCCCGTTCGATGCCGAGCGTGCTTTGTCTCCGGACGTCGAAGCGAACATCGCCCGCTATTACAATCTCGACGAATCACTGCCGCGCCAGTTCTTTCGCTACCTCGGTGGCGTTCTGCAAGGCGACCTCGGACCCTCGTATCGCTATCGAGACACGACGGTATCCGAGCTGATTGCCGATCACCTTCCCGTTTCGATGATGATCGGGGGCATGGCGATGCTGCTCGCAATCATCGTCGGCGTGGCTCTGGGTATCATGGCGGCGCTTAACCGCACCGCAATAACCGATCGTGTCGTTATGGGCTTCGCAATGCTCGGCATCTCGGTGCCGGTTTTCGTGCTAGCGCCGGTGTTCATGTTGTTCCTGTCGGTGAAACTGCAGTGGCTGCCTGCCGGCTGGAGTTCGACGCCAGGACCGTCGAAGTACGTTCTTCCCGTCATTTCCCTGGCGCTGCCGCAAATCGCCTACATTGCACGCTTGAGCCGGGCGAGCCTGATTGACGTGTTGTCCAGCGACTTCATTCGCACCGCCCGGGCGCAGGGCCTGAGCCAGGGGTCCATCGTTCGCTATCACGCGCTAAAGCCCGCAATGCTGCCCGTACTGTCGTACATGGGGCCGGCGATCGCCGTCATCCTGACGGGCTCCGTGGTGATCGAGGAGATATTCGGCATCCCCGGCGTCGGGCAGTTCTTCGTGCGAGGCGCACTGAACCGCGATTACACGCTGGTGCTTGGGATCGTCATTTTCTACGCGGTCCTGATCGTCTTGCTGAACCTGATCGTCGATCTGCTGTACGGACTCATCGATCCGAGAATCCGGGCGCGCCGATGAAGACAGCAATCGCACGAGCGTTCGCTCATCGTACCGTCCTGGTCAGTGCCTCTCTGCTGGCCATCGTTGCGGTGTTCGCGTTTCTCGGGCCCGTTCTCAGCCCGAACGACTATGCTGAAACCGACTTCGACGAGCTTCGCGCGGCACCGACGTTATCGGACCTGCACATATTCGGTACCGACAATCTCGGGCGGGACCAGTTCGTCCGGACGATGCTCGGTATACAGGTCACGCTGGCCGTAGCCTTCATCGCCAGCTTCGTCAGCCTCGTCATCGGCGTGCTGTACGGCGCCGTGGCGGGTCTCGTCGGCGGGCGGGTCGACGCTGTCATGATGCGATTCGTCGACACACTCTATGCACTGCCGTTCATTTTCTTCGTCATCCTGCTGATGGTGGCCTTCGATCGGAACTTTCTGCTCGTGTTCGTCGCAATCGGGGCGATCAACTGGCTGGACATGGCGAGGATCGTTCGCGGCCAGACGCTCAGCCTCAAGGAGCGGGAGTTCATTGATGCCGCCCGTTTGGGGGGCGTCTCGCTGCCGGGAATCATATGGCGGCATATCGCACCCAACCTCGTCGGCATCGTCATCGTCTACGTCACACTAACGATTCCGCAGGCGATCCTGATGGAGTCCTTCCTGAGCTTTCTTGGCCTCGGCATCCAGGAGCCGCGCACGTCGCTCGGGTCCCTGGTCGAGAACGGGGTGGGCCAGATCGAGAGCGCCAGCTGGCTATTGCTGATCCCGGCCGGCCTGCTGGCGCTCATCCTGATGTGCTTCAACTTTCTCGGCGACGGCCTGCGCGACCTGTTCGACTCACGGAGTTCGGCGTGAGTCTGCTCGAAGTCGACACGCTGTCGGTTCGCTACCCTGGCGTCGTCGCTGTCGACGGGCTGACGTTCTCGATCGACCGGGGCGAGTCGCTCGGACTCGTTGGCGAGTCGGGCTCCGGAAAAACCCAGACGGCGATGGCCATCATGGGGCTCTTGCCGGCCGACGCTGAAGTCGAGGGCGACATTCGAGTCGACGGCCGGTCGCTGCTGTCGCTCGATGATGCCGCGCTGAATCGCGTACGGGCGCTCGAGATCTCGATGGTATTCCAGGACCCGATGCAGGCACTGAATCCCTTCGTCCGTATCGGCGACCAGATCGCCCGAATTCTGCTAGAGCATAGGCTGGCTGCCGGGGACGATGCGTCCGGCAAGGTCGTCGACATGCTGGACCGCGTCGGCCTGCCTGATCCCGAGCGCCAATACCGCGCCTACCCACATCAACTCTCGGGCGGCATGCGTCAGCGGGCGATGATCGCCGCGGCGTTGATCACAGACCCCGCGCTGTTGATCGCCGATGAGCCGACGACGGCGCTCGACGTCACCGTGCAGGCACAAATACTCGACCTGCTCGAAGAGCTAAGGGACGACACGGCACTGCTATTGATCACGCACGACCTCGGCGTTGTGGCCGGACACTGCGAACGCATGCTCGTGCTGGACAGAGGCAGGAAGCTGGAGGAGGGACCGACGCGAACGCTGTTCGTATCGCCCGACCACCCGCACACGAGGACGATGATCGATGCGGCGCCTCGGCTCGGCGCCAGGCAGCCGCCCGATCCGCGAATGTCCGAGACGATCCTGATAGCCGATCAGGTCGACGTCATCTACCCGGAGGACCAGCTCCAGGCGGTGCACTCGACCGACCTGATTCTGAAGGCCGGCGAAACACTGGCATTGGTGGGCGAGTCCGGTTCGGGTAAGTCCAGCCTGGTGCGTGCGATCCTCGGGCTCGTGACGCCCGCTGCGGGTGACGTCGAGTTTGACGGAATCGCGCTCCCGCCGGATGTCAGGCGACGAAAGCCGGCGGACCTCAAGCGCATGTCGATGGTCTTCCAGGACCCGGTCGGATCCCTGAACCCGCAGATGCGCGTAAGAGACATCGTCGGCGAACCCATTGGCTCATCGAGACACTCATCTGTTTCTGCAACGCTGGCTCGCGTGGGGCTGGACGACAGCTTCAGCGACCGCTATCCGCACCAGTTGTCCGGAGGGCAGGCGCAGCGCGTGGCGATCGCGCGCGCGATCATCACGCAACCCAGGGTCCTCGTTTGTGACGAGGCCGTTGCCGCGCTTGACGGAACCGTTCGTCAGCAGATCATCGATCTTCTGATGTCGATCCAGCAGGAGACGGGGCTTGCGATCATTTTCATCGCACACGACCTCGCAATCGTTGAGGGATTGAGCCATCGCGTTATGGTCATGTACCTGGGCCGGCCAGTGGAAATAGCGGCGGCACGCGATCTGTTCTCAAGGCCCGGGCACCCATACACGCGCGCTTTGGTCGATGCCGTACCCGAACCCGACCCGCTCAGTAATAAGTACTCGTTCGTTCGCGGCGAAACGCCGTCTCCGATCGCGCCGCCACTGGGGTGTGCGTTTCACCCCCGATGCGAGCACGCGATCGCGCGCTGTCGCGTCGAGCTGCCCAAACCGAGAGAGGTCGACAACCGGACGATTGCCTGCCATCGCTACGAGGAGTTACGCACCGAGGTCGAGTCTTCGCCGAATTGAGCGGAGGGGGTTGCTGCTGGCCACGAATACTCAGGCGACGTCTCCCGCCTGTGGAGCGCCGACTTTGCGCATAGCCTCAGTTGCGACCGCCGTGCGCCGGGTGTTGTCGGCGATCTCCATCAGCAGGAAGAGCGCGCCAAACAGGATTACGCAAACCACCAGCGAGATAAAAAAGCCCAGGGCGCCACCAATCATGACACCGAAGGAGTTTCCACCGATCCCGCCGCCGATAGCGCCCTGGATAATCCCGGAGAGGAGGATCAGGAAGATGGCGATGTGCGAAAAAAGCTCGAGCGATGACAGTATGAACTTGCGCATTGGGCTACAGCCTCCTTGTTCGAACGGCGACGCGCCGCACAGTGACGCTCATACTAAATCAACCACACAAGCCGCGGCGAACAAGCCCCTTCGGCGCAGACTACCAGGATGAGAACTCAAAGCCGTCCAGGCCGGCTTCCGGGAAAATGCCCGGAAGGTTCTCGACGGCCTTCGCCGCAGCATCGTATGAATAGTATGCGCCGTAGGAGCCCGAAAGGTCGGGCCTCGGCACCTCGAACCAGTAGCTGTTCTTTGAGTCTTCGAACCTGACCTGCAGGCAAGTGCCGTCCTCGTCGATGAGCCCGAAAAAGTCACCCTCGCTGCTTAGCGACGCCAGCAATTCCATGGCGGTGTCTGTACCCGAGCAGTACTCCGGGCTCGAGGCGCCGACCTTTCGGCCCAGGGCTTCGATACTGAAGAACACACCGTAAGACATTATCTGATCCAGCTAGCCGGTCGCGTACGCCAGTGTATCGGCTCACGCGAGGAAAAGTCCCTCTGTTGAGCGATTCGCCGATGGGCCTGGATTTCAGTCGCTGCGGACGCGGTTCAGACGCCCTGGTTAACGATCGCCGTTGGAACCGTTCGTGAATGTTCAGAAGCGGGCATGTCGCCTTCGAACGAATAGCGCTCGCCGTTCAACGTGAAGCTGATACTGATGCTGACCTTGCCACCCGGCACAAAGGGGATCGGCGGCAGGTCGCGTTCTTCGTAGCGAGGATTGTCCTGCATCCAGAAGTTGTAATCGTAGTCCGACAGCAGGAGGGTCGGCGGCTCATTGCCGATGCGATAGGAGAACGAGTGGATGTTGATCGACTGAACGTGCTCGTTACGCCCGATCGACCTCGACTTGTCACGGATGTTGATCTGGAAATAAATGTCATCGGCCGACTCGTACGACTCAAACGTGTCGTTCTTATCGCTCAGTCGATTCGGGTAGTCAGCCGGGTACGTCGAAATCTCGAGCTGACTAACCCCGTCCAGCTCGCGAACGAAGGGAGCGTACTCTCGGTGATTGATGCTGGTGCAACCTGCCGCGACCAGCAGGATCGAAAACACCAGCACCGATACGGCCCGACAACGAGTCACAGTCATTCAGACCAACAGCAACAGGCGGGTTTTGAGGTTGTCGTTCGCCGCACTCCGGCCGTTATTGCATCGGCATCGGGATGGGGATCGGCGCACCGTTTACTGTCAGCAGACCTTTCTCATAGAGCGCCTCCATCTCGTAGACTTCGCCGTTCTTCTGCAGGAAGCCCATGCCGACGACCATCTGCGCCTGCGGGTTCATCGCAAGCGCCATATCCACCATCTCACCGGGGACCGACAGGTTGGCGCTGCCACTCATCGCCTGCAGGACGCCGGCCCAGCTGAACGATGCAGCATCGGTTTCCGGCAGCGTCACACTGATCTTCGAGTTGATCGTGCCCTGCGGGAGTTCTACATCGAGCTGCCTGAACTCGACACCCAGGCCCGAGCTCAACAGCTCGCGCAGGTCCGGCTCCAGCATTACGAACATCTCCTGTTCCGTAACGCCGTCCTGCATCGAGTTCAGCGCATCGGACAGGCGCTTCAGCGGTTCTGCATCCAGGTTGCTAAGGGCGACATCCATTGTCATGCTGGCGCTGCCCACGCCGGGAAACTCACTGGCCGCAAAAAACATCTGGCTATCGGCGTTGATGCGATCCCCGTCGGCTGACGAGCTGCCCTTGATTGAAATCGGTCCAAAGCTCATCGGGGGCGATTCAGGCTCATTGACCTGGAAGCTGTCGATCTCGAAGTCGTAGTCGCCGACCGGAACGCCGGCGGCGGTCGGCGTCGAGTCATTCATGAAGCGGAACGCGCCCATTTTCACAAAGCCGTCGTCAGCATCGACCGACATTCCATCGCCGCCACCAACGAACGTGACCCGGCCCGAGTTGGGTTCCAGCGAGACCTCCATCGAGATGTCTTCCCAGCTAATCGCGACTTCCTCGTTGCCAGCCTTGGCTGACGCGTCGTTGAGCTCATCGGCCAGCTTGCCGTCCAGACCCAGCGTAGCAGCGCTCTCTTTCAGGCCTGCGACGAAGGCCGTGTTAGTGGTCGAGCCGGCCTCTATCGTGATGTCGGAATAGATCGTGCCGCCGAGACCGATGTGGCCGTAGAATTCGGTCGGGACGTCAATGCGACCACCGTCAGCACCGACGACGCTGACCGTCGATACGGTGCGGGCCAGCGCGGGCGCCAGCGAGCCGCCATCGCGTGACAGCGAGGATACCGGGATCAGGCCGTGATCCAGCCGCGTGTAGATCAGCAGTTCCGGCAGCTGATCGGCAGACGTAAGCTCCAGCGCCTCGACAAGCTCCGCCTGGATCGTGGCATCGCTGATCGACAGCCGGTCGACGGACTGCGATGTAAACCAACCGCTTTCATACGATTCCTGCGTGAACCTGACACCGGAGCTGTCGACGCTCTGGGACGTCCATTCATTGCCCTGTTCCACATAGCCTTCCGCCATCTTTCCGACGACGCCGGGAGACACGAGAACAATGACGGCGAGAATCAGCAGGCCAAACACGATACCTTTTTTCACGATGGTTTCCCGATAAGTAAAATCGCGCTGATGCTAGCACGGCTCAACCGCACAATTGTTGCGCGATTTGGCGAATTGGGAACGAAAATTTCGGCCCGACCGGTAGAATTTGTCGGCTACTCTCTCTAACATTGCCAAGCGTCGGGGGGATGGCCCGGCCTTCTATTAGTTTCCAACGGTCTTACTATGAGAATCGCTGCACTGTTTGCGTGTCTGTTCCTCGCCGCTCCGCTGGCCTTGGCTGAAGGGGATGCCGAGCGTGGAGAGGAGCTGGCTTATACCTGCCTCGGGTGTCACGGCATCGAGGGCTACAGAAATGCTTACCCGTCTTTCCGGGTGCCCAAGCTCGGCGGCCAGAAAGCGGCCTACCTGGTGCAGTCGCTGAAAGGCTACCGGGACGGCGAGCGCGAACATCCGACGATGTCTGCGCAGGCCGAGTCAATGAGCGAGCAGGACATGGAAGACGTGTCTGCCTACCTCGCAACGATGGCCAACGAGACCGTAGAGGCCGGAGGCTCCAAGGATGTGCCGGCGCTCGACATCGCGCAGACCTGCGTCGCCTGCCATGGCGCGAACGGCATTGGTATGTCGCCGACCTGGCCAACGCTTGCCGGCCAGCACGAAGACTACCTGCGTCACGCGTTGACGCAGTATCGCGATGGCGTGCGCAGCAACGCGATCATGATGCCGATGGCAATGAACCTGACCGACCAGCAAATCAAGGTGCTGGCTGAGTACTACGCGGGCATGAAGGGCCTGGAAACCACCGTCAAGGAATGACGGCGAGTCCGACAATGACCCGCGCGGCATTGACGGACTATGACCACGGCATCAGCGCCGTGGATACCGAGTACATACGCCCCCGTCTCGACGCCAGTCACCTGATCGTCGAGGCCGGTCGTGCCGCCTTCGTCGATACCGGCACGAACGACAGCGTGCCGAAGCTGCTTGACGCATTGCACCAGAAAGACCTCGACGTCGATGCGGTGGACTACGTCTTCCTGACCCATATTCACCTGGATCATGCCGGCGGGGCCGGGCAGCTGATGCGAAAATTGCCGAACGCTCGCTGCGTCATCCATCCCCGCGGAGCTTCGCACATGGCGGAGCCGTCGAAACTGATCGCCGGCACGCAGGCGGTCTACGGTGAGGCGCTGGCCAGGGAGATGTATGGCGACATACTGCCTGTCGATGCCGATCGCATTCTCGAGCCCGATGACGGCGAGTCGTATGAACTGGCCGGACGCACTCTGACGGCCTGGTACACCGAGGGCCACGCCCGACACCACTACGTCCTGCACGACCCGAAAGCCGCCGCCGTGTTCACCGGTGACAGCTTCGGCCTGTCCTACCGGGATCTCGATACCGAGGCGGGCGCATTCATATTCCCGACGACGACGCCCACGCATTTCGATCCCGAGCAGGCGCACCTGAGCGTGGACAGGATCATGGGGCTCGAGCCGGAGCGCCTGTATCTGACGCACTACAGTGAGGTGACCGAGCTCGATCGCCTGGCGGCAGACATGCACAGCGATCTCGACGCGTTCGTGGACATAGCCAGGAATGCGATACCGGCAAACGAGCGCGTGAGCGTCCTACGGGAAGGCCTGTTTGGTCATCTCGCAGACCGGATCAGGGCACACGGCTTCGCAGGCGATACGGAAGCTATTCGCAATATCATCTGGATGGATACGGAGCTCAACGCGCAGGGGCTCGACATCTGGCTAAAACGGCAGGGGCATTAACGATGACTTCATTCAGGGCCTTCAGGATCGATAACGTCGACAACGAGATTCGTTCCGGCTTCCAGACGCTGACCGTCGATGACTTGAGCGACGGGGACGTCGTGGTCCGCGTGTCGCATTCGACGATTAACTACAAGGATGCCCTGGCGGCAACCGGGGCCGGTCGAATTCTTCGCAGCTATCCGCTGAATGGCGGTATCGACATGGCCGGCACCGTCGTGTCGTCGGATGACTCCCGGTTCGCACCCGGCGACAGGGTACTGGCGACGGGCAGCGGCCTGAGCGAGACGATCGACGGGGGGTACTCGGAGTATTTCCGCGGTCCGGGCGACGTGTTGGTCCCCATTCCCGAAAACATCAGCAACGCTCAGGCCATGCAGATCGGTACGGCCGGTTTTACCGCGGCGCTCGCGATTCATCGCATGGAGCAAAACGGCCAATCCCCGCAACAGGGCCCGGTCGTTGTGACGGGCGCGACCGGAGGCGTTGGATCGCTCGCGATCGATATGCTCTCGGGCCTCGGCTACGAGACCGTCGCCGTCACCGGCAAGGCCGAGCAGGATGCCTACCTGAAATCGATCGGCGCCAGCCGAATACTGCTGCGGGACCAGATCGACTTCGGCAAGCGACCGCTGGAGAATGCGCTATGGGCCGGCGCGATAGACAACCTCGGCGGTGAGCACCTGACCTGGCTGACACGAACGGTCCAGTACGGCGGCAACATTGCCAGCATCGGTCTCGCGGCCAGCCCGACGCTGTCGACGACGGTCATGCCGTTCATCCTGCGCGCGGTTTGCCTGCTCGGCATCAACTCCGTAGAAACGCCCCGGGAACTGCGCCTGGCGGTCTGGGAGCGAATCGCGGGCGATATGGCGCCCAGGCACCTGGACACGATCGGACACGAGACCATCCGCTTCCGCGAACTGCCGGGGCGCTTCGACGCCTACCTGCGTGGCGAGGTCACCGGCCGCGTCGTCGTCGAGCTCAATAACGCCGGCAACAACGACACAGCATAAACTGACCAGGCGCTCCATTTGGGAATGGGCCTTCCGCTGGTTTAGAATCCTCGCCCCGCCGTTTTAATCGGGATTAAAATCTGATCCCGAACGAGGACAGGATATGAGCAAGGGCGCGACATTCCGGGCTGCCGTCGAAACCGAAAAGCCGTTACAGATTGCCGGTACCATCAATGCCTACACGGCATTGCTGGCGGAAAAGGCCGGTTTCAAGGCGATCTATCTGTCCGGAGCGGGCGTCGCCAACGCATCGTTCGGATTGCCCGACCTGGCCATGACCACGCTGTCCGATGTCTGCGAAGACATACGCCGCATCAGCGGCGCGACCGGACTGCCGCTGCTCGTCGACGCCGACACCGGCTGGGGCAGCGCCTTCATGATCGGCCGCACGGTGCGCGAGATGACTCGCGCCGGGGCCGCCGCGTGTCACCTGGAAGACCAGGTCGCCGTCAAGCGTTGCGGCCATCGGCCGGGCAAAGCGCTAGTCGAAACCGCCGAGATGTGCGATCGCCTGAAAGCGGCCGTCGACGGGCGTGAGGATGACGGATTCGTGATCATGGCGAGGACGGACGCCCATGCGGTCGAAGGCCAGCAGGCAGCGCTCGACCGGGCGGCCGCCTATGTCGAAGCGGGCGCCGACATGATCTTCGCCGAGGCGCTGACGACGCTCGACGAGTACCGACAGTTCACGAGCACGATCCAGGTGCCGGTGCTCGCAAACCTGACCGAATTCGGCAAGACGCCGCTTTTCAAGACCGACGAGCTGGCGGACGCCGGCATCGCGATGACGCTCTATCCGTTGAGCGCATTTCGTGCGATGTCCAAAGCGGCGCTCGAGGTGTACACGACGATACGCAGCGAGGGCACTCAGGCTACGGTTGTCGACGACATGCAGACGCGGATGGAGCTGTATGACGTACTGGGATACCAGGCCTACGAAGACAAGCTCGATGAGCTTTTCGAAGAGAAAGGCTTGAATACGGGGGCGTAGATGGCGCCTTCGGCAGAATCAAGGGGATAACGCAATGACAGGATCCAAAAAGACAGGCGGTCTTGCCGGTATCAGCGCGGGCGAGACCAAGCTTTGCACCGTCGGTAAGGAAGGCGCCGGCCTGACCTACCTCGGCTATGACATCTATGACCTGGCCGACAACGCAACTTTCGAGGAGGTCGCTTACCTGCTGCTGCAGGGCAAGCTGCCGAACCAGCAGGAGCTCGACGCTTACATCGAGAAGATCAAGGCCAATCGCGGGTTGCCCGACGCCCTCAAGACCGTGCTGGAAATGGTCCCGGCTGACGCGCACCCGATGGACGTGCTGCGTACGGGCGTCTCCTTCCTCGGCAACATCGAGCCGGAAGGTGACTTCGCCAACCAGGCGGATACGGCCGACCGGCTGCTCGCCTGCCTGCCGTCCATGATGGTCTACTGGCACCGGTTTCACGCGGATGGCGTTCGCATCGATACGGAGACTGACGACGACAGCATCTCAGGCCATATCCTGCACATGCTGAAAGACGAGGCGCCGTCCGAGCTGCACCAGAAGTCGCTGTCTACGACGCTGATCCTGTACGCCGAACACGAGTTCAACGCATCGACGTTCGCCGCACGCGTCATCACGGCGACGCTGTCGGATATGCACTCGGCCGTTGCCGGCGCCATTGGCGCACTGCGCGGCCCGTTGCACGGCGGCGCGAACGAGGCGGCGATGGAGCTCATCCAGAAATTCAAGAGCGCCGCGGAAGCCACGGCTGGCATCCATGCCATGCTGAAGCGCAAAGACCTGATCATGGGCTTCGGCCATCGCGTGTATACGACGTCCGACCCGCGTAACAGCGTCAACAAGCAGATGTCCAAAACGCTCGCCGACGAAGCGGGCGATACCGTCCTGTACCCGGTATCCGAGGCGATCGAAAAGGTCATGTGGGACGAGAAGAAGCTGTTCGCCAACGCGGACTTCTATGCGGCAACCGTCTATCACTTCATGGGCATTCCGACCTACCTGTTCACGCCGATCTTCGTCTGCTCGCGCGTCACCGGTTGGGCGGCCCACGTCATGGAGCAACGGGCGAACAACAAGCTGATCCGTCCTGCGGCCGAGTACACGGGTCCCTCGCTACAGGAATGGGTTCCGATTAGCGACAGAACGTAACCGCCCGGTAGGAGTGGTCCCCGACCGCGACAGGAACAGGCGAGAAAGAAACAACCTGTAGGAGCGACCCATGGTCGCGACAGGCACAACCAGAAACCACGCTGTGTATGAGCGGTCCCCGGCCGCTGCAGGAACAACGAGACGAAAACAGGAAAGACTCAATGAGTGACATTGGTATTCGCTCCACGGTTCGACCCGACTGGGACGAGGAGCTCACGGCAATCGCGGACTACGTCTGCGACGCAGACATCGAAAGCGATCTCGCGTTTGAGACCGCGCACTATTGCCTGATGGACACGCTGGCCTGCGGATTCCAGGCGCTTGACTACCCGGCCTGCACCAAACTGCTGGGCCCCGTCGTACCCGGAGCGACCTTCCCCGGTGGCGCCCGCGTGCCCGGCACCAGCTACGAGCTCGAGCCCGTCATGGCCGCATTCAACATCGGTGCGATGAACCGCTGGCTTGACTTCAACGACACGTGGCTGGCCGCCGAGTGGGGCCACCCGTCAGACAACCTCGGCGGTATCCTGGCCGTCGCCGACTACCTGAGTCGACAGCGGCGCCTGGCTGGCGAAGAACCGCTGCGCATGCAGGACGTGCTGACGGCGATGATCAAGGCACACGAAATCCAGGGCGTGCTCGCGCTGGAAAACAGCTTCAACCGGGTCGGCCTCGATCATGTCCTGCTGGTGCGCATCGCGTCGACGGCCGTCGTCACGCGCATGCTCGGTGGCGATCGAGAGCAGGTGCTGAACGCGGTCTCAAACGCGTGGATCGACGGCTGTTCACTGAGAACCTATCGTCACGCGCCCAACACCGGCTCGCGCAAGAGCTGGGCCGCCGGCGATGCTACCTCGCGGGCCGTGCGCCTGGCATTGATTGCCATGACCGGCGAGATGGGTTACCCGTCTGCACTGTCGGCCAAGGCCTGGGGCTACTACGACGTCCTGTTCAAGGAGCGCGCGTTCAAGTTCCAGCGCGGCTACGACAGCTACGTCATGGAGAACGTGCTGTTCAAGATCTCCTACCCGGCGGAGTTCCATGCACAGACCGCCGTCGAGGCCGGCATGGCGCTGCATGACGCGGTCAGGGATCGCATCGGCGACATCGACAAGATCGTCGTCGAAACGCAGGAGGCTGGCGTTCGCATCATCGACAAGACCGGCCCGCTGGACAACCCCGCCGATCGTGACCACTGCCTGCAGTACATGATCGCGATCCCGCTGATCTTCGGCCGCCTGACGGCAGCCGATTATGAAGACGACGTCGCGAAGGACCCGCGGGTCGACGGGCTACGTGACCTCATGGAGGTCCGGGAGAACGAACAGTTCACGAAGGACTACTTCGACCCCGACAAGCGCTACATCGGCAACGCTATCCAGGTGTTTTTCAAGGACGGCAGCAGCACCGATCGGGTCGAGGTCCACTTCCCGATCGGCCATCGCGAGCGCCGCGAGGAAGGTATTCCGGTGCTGAAGCAAAAGTTTGTCGACAGCGTATCGACGAAACTAAATGCCGGCCAATGGGACAAACTGGATGCACTGTGTGCCGACCGCGATGCGCTCAGCCAGACCTATGTCGACGATTTCATGGCGCTGCTGGTCGCCTGAACCCACTCAAAGGAAGAACAATGATCAATATTCGAACGGGCTTTCTCGGCCTGCTCTTCGTAGCGACGAGTGCTTTCGCGGAAGTCGAAGTACGCACGGCCAACAACGGCAACCTGGTCATGGAAGATGTACCCGAGATCCCGGCCGACATCGTAGACGCACTGAATCGGTACCAGAACGTCCGCTCCGCCGGCTTCCGCGGGTTCACGGCGGATGGCGACAGCATCTACATCTCGACGCGCTTCGGCGATGTCAGCCAGATTCACCGAGTCGAGATGCCGATGGGTGCGCGCCGGCAGCTTACCTACGACCGCGAACCGATCGGCGGGCTGACGCGCCGGCCCGGCAGCGATCAGCTGCTGTTCACCCGCGACGCGGGCGGCTCCGAATTCGCACAGATCTTCAGCCTCGACCCGGAGACCGGTACGCAGGTCATGCTGACCGACGGCGAGTCCCGGAACGGCGCAGTCAGCTGGGATCGCGACGGCCGCCGGATCGCCTACCAGAGCACGGCACGCAACGGTGCGTCGAATGACATCTGGCTGATGGATCCGGCCAGCCCGGATGAGAAGAAGGTTGTCCTGGAGTCTCCCGACGGCACCTGGTGGGGGCCTTCGGAATTCTCGGCCAGCGGCAGCAAGATTCTCGTGACGAACTACGTCAGTGCCGCGGATTCGCGTGTGCACGTGCTCGACCTCGATACGGGAACGCACGAAATGATGGCCGGTGGCGACGACGCTGTCAGCGTCAACTTCCCGATGGCCTTCGACGACGAGAACGACGGCTTCTGGCTGATCACCGACCGCGGCAGCGAGTTTCGCCAGCTGGCGTGGCAGCCGATGGCGCCTGGCGCGGAGGCCGAGATCATTACCGCAGATATTCCGTGGGACGTGACCGGCGGGGCCATCAGCGACGATCGTAAGCGCGCGGCCTTCGTGACCAACGAGAATGGCCGTTCCGCGCTATACCTGTTCAACCCCAGGAACCGCCAATACAAGAAAGTCGACAGCATACCTACCGGCCTGATCGGCAGTCTCGAGTTCTCGCCGAAGGGCGACAAGCTCGGGCTGACCATCAACACGTCTCGTTCACCGAGCGACAGCTTCGTGCTGGACCTTGGTCGCAGCCCGCTGTCTTTCGGCAAGCTCGTTCGCTGGACGGCGAGTGAAGTGGGCGGCCTCGACACGTCACGCTTCGCAACGCCGGAGCTGATCGAGTACCCGACCTTCGATGAGGTCGACGGCGAGCCGAGAAAGATCCCGGCCTGGGTCTACAAGCCAATCGGTGCAGAGGGCCCGCTGCCGGTCGTTATCTCGATCCACGGCGGCCCGGAAGGCCAGTCACGCCCCGGCTTCTCGTCCACCTACCAGATGTGGATGGATACGCTCGGCGTCGCTGTCGTCGTGCCGAACGTCCGCGGCTCCTCGGGCTATGGCAAGACTTTCCTGTCGTTGGACAACGGCTTCAAGCGTGAAGACTCGGTCATGGACATCGGCGCGCTGCTCGACTGGATCGCCACGCAGCCGGATCTCGACAGCGATCGCGTCGCCGTCTTCGGCGGCAGCTACGGCGGCTACATGGTGCTCGCAAGCGCCGTGCACTTCAGCGATCGGCTGAGCGCGGCTGTCGATATCGTCGGCATCTCGAACTTCGTGACCTTTCTCGAAAACACGCAGGACTATCGTCGCGACCTGCGGCGCGTCGAATACGGTGACGAGCGTGACCACGAGATGCGCGCGCACCTCGAGAAGATCAGCCCCTTGAACAACGTCGAGAAGATGAACATCCCGATGTTCGTCGTACAGGGCGAGAACGACCCCCGCGTGCCGGTGACCGAGGCGACGCAGATGGTCAAGGCGCTGCGCGATAACGAGCGAACGGTCTGGTACATGAACGCACTGAACGAAGGCCACGGATATCGCAAGAAGGAGAACCGTGATATCTACCAGCAGGCAACAGTGCTGTTCTTCCGGGAGCACCTGGTTAACTAGGTGAGCCGACCGAGCTGGGCGACCGAATCAAAAAGGCGCTTGAGACGCTGGACCTCGATCTCCCGTCGGGGTCCGGCGACAAGCTTGGGTTGCTGCTCGACGAGCTCGAGCGGTGGAACCGGAAGGTCAACCTGACGGCGATTCGTGATCGCGGCGAGATGATCTCGGCGCACCTGCTCGATAGCCTCGTCGCTGCGCCACTGCTGCAGGGGACCAAGGTTCTCGATATCGGGACGGGCGCCGGCTTCCCCGGGCTGCCGCTGGCCGTGGCCCGGCCGGACGTCGAGTTTGAGCTTCTCGACAGTAACAACAAGAAAATCCAGTTCGTCCAGCATACCGCCGGCCTGCTCGGGCTGGACAATGTCCGGACGGTCTGGTCGCGCACGGAAAACTATGCACCCGGCTATCGCTTTGATACCGTCATTGCACGGGCGCTGGCGACAGTGCCCAAATTACTGCAAATCGCGGGACAACACGTCGGAGAGGACGGAGTGTTCATCGCATTAAAAGGCCGCGAATTTGCTGATGAACTGGAAGGCCTGGCCTCCGGATGGGAATACAAGGTAACGACGCTTGACGTGCCCGGTCTCGAACCCGGCTCGCGGCACGCCGTTCTGCTCAAGAAGAAATGACACGCATCATCGCAGTAGCGAACCAGAAGGGCGGCGTCGGTAAAACGACGACGGCCGTCAACCTGACCGCGTCGCTGGCGGCCACGCAGCGGCGTGTGTTGCTGGTCGACGTGGATCCGCAGGGCAATGCGACGATGGGTTGCGGCATCGACAAGATGAGCCTCGAGCGCTCAGCCTGCGATGTTCTGCTAAATGAGGCGAGCGCCGCGGACACGATCGTGTCCGCGCCCGAAGGCGACTTCGCCGTGCTGCCGGGCAACGAGGACCTGACACTCGCCGAGGTCAACCTGATCAACGAGATCGGTCGTGAGATGCGCTTAAGAAGCGCGCTGAAGCCGGTCAGCGGCCTGTACGATTTCATCATCATCGACTGTCCGCCGTCGATAAACATGCTCACCGTCAATGCGCTGACGGCGGCCGACGGCGTGCTGATCCCGATGCAGTGCGAGTACTACGCGCTGGAGGGCCTGAGCGCGCTGCTGGATACGATTGAGCAGGTTCGACAGAGCGTGAACCCGGGACTCGAGGTCTACGGCATTCTTCGCACGATGTTCGATCCACGTATGAACCTGTCCAACGAGGTTTCGATGCAGCTCATCGAACACTTCGACAAGGCCGTCTTCCGCACCTGCATTCCCAGAAATATTCGTCTTGCCGAAGCGCCTAGCTTCGGCCGGCCTGTCCTGCTGCACGATCGTTCCTCGCGCGGCGCCATCGCCTATTTGGCACTGGCGGGCGAGGTACTTCGCCGCGAAGATGCGAGAATGCAGCAGGCCGTCTGATGGAAACCAACATGAACGCAAAGAAAAAACGCCTTGGACGCGGTCTCGACGCACTACTGTCGAAGCCGGCGGCCGAGCACACGTCGGTAACCCACGAGTCACCCGAGGTCGCGAAGAACGCGTTGCCCGTCGACCTGCTGCAGCGCGGCCAGTACCAGCCACGCCTCGACATGCGTCAGGATTCGCTGGAAGAGCTGGCAGCGTCGATCAAGGCCCAGGGCGTCGTGCAGCCGATCATCGTCCGGCCGATCGCAGGCAGCGGCGAGCAGCGCTACGAGATTATCGCCGGCGAACGCCGCTGGCGGGCGGCACAGCTTGCCGAGCTGTCCGAGGTGCCGGTCGTCATCCGGGACGTGCCCGACGAGGCGGCTATCGCGATGGCGTTGATCGAGAATATCCAGCGCGAGAACCTGAACCCGCTGGAGGAGTCGCGGGCGCTGGACCGGCTGATCCGCGAATTCGACCTGACGCACGCCGAGGCGGCGCAAGCCGTCGGCCGTTCGCGCGCCGCGGTCAGCAACCTGCTGCGTCTGCAGGAGCTGTCAGACAAGGTCAAACCGATGCTCGAGCAGCGGCTCCTCGAGATGGGCCACGCCCGAGCGCTGCTGGGTTTGACGGATCAGATGCAGCAGCTCGAGGCCGCGAAGAAGGTCGCGAAGCAGGGCCTGTCAGTGCGCCAGACCGAGCGGCTGGTCCGTTCACTGCTGGAAGGCCCGAAGAAGAAACCAGCGGCGAAGAAGGTCGACGGCGACATCCGCCGCCTCGAGATCGACGTGTCGGATCGGCTGGGCGCGAAGGTGCACCTCGACCACAAATCCGGGGGCAGCGGGAAGCTCGTCATCAGCTACAACACGCTCGATGAGCTGGACGGGATCCTGAAGCACATCAAGTGATTCGAGCGCCGTTCGGGCGCCCTGCGGGTTCTGCCGGGAATTCTTGTCCTGCCCATGAAAAAGCCCTGATTTCCCGGGTTTTTGCGCCTGTTTCGTGTTGCTAAGGATCAGGCCGCTCACTATAATACGCGCGCTTAATGACAGGCTCCCCTGTTCTCTCTAGCGCCACACGCCGCCGGGACACCCGCAGCACGTGGCGTTTTTAATGCCAGAGGCACGCATCATGGACGATCGCACCGCGCCGAATCAGACGGCCGCCGGTTTGACGATGCTCAAGGTGCTGGCCGCACAGGCCGGAATCGGGGTGTTTGTGGCAATACTGTTCTGGGGGTTGGCAGGGCCGGTTGAGGCTTACTCGGCACTGCTCGGTAGCCTGACCTGCGTCCTTCCGAATGCGTTCCTGGCCCTGCGGCTGGCCGTCGCGAGGGACGATGCGGGCGCCATTCTCCGGGCGGCGTGGCTCGGCGAGCTGGGAAAGCTCGGCATCACGGTCGTGATGTTCCTGCTGATCTTCGCGTTCGTTCGCCCGCTGCAGTTTTTGCCCCTGTTTGCAGGATTCATAGCGGCCCAGCTGATGACGTTCAGCGGGTTGCTGATAAAAGAAGACACTCAGGACGGAACACTTAAGAATGGCAGCTGAAGGCGGACAAGACGGCGGCTCCGGATACTACATCCAGCATCACTTGCAGAATCTGCAGGTCTGCCGGGTAGAAGGCGAGTGGGTCTGGAACGACTGTGCAGGCAATTTCTGGGCGATGAACGTCGACTCGATGTTCTGGTCGGTACTGCTGGGTCTGATCTTCCTGGTGTCGTTCCGTTCGGTCGCGAAGAAGACCTCTGCCGACAAGCCGTCACGCTGGCAGGCGGTCGTCGAGATGATCGTCGAGTTCGTCGATTCCAGCGTCAAGGACACCTTCCACGGCAAGAGTAAGCTCATTGCCCCGCTCGGCCTGACGATCTTCGTCTGGGTCTTCCTGATGAACCTGATGGACCTGATTCCCGTCGACTGGATTCCCGGACTGTCCTACCTGATTGGTATCGAATACATGAAGATCGTGCCGACGACCGACGTGAACATTACGTTCGCGATGGCGATCTCGGTGTTCATCCTGATCATCTTCTACACGATCAAGAACAAGGGCATCACCGGATTCATCGGTGAGCTGACGATGCACCCGATCGCACCGCCGACGAAGGGTGCCGGGATCATCGCAGCGCCGCTGATTATCGCCTTCAACTTCATTCTCGAAAGCGTCGCGCTGCTCGCCAAGCCGCTTTCGTTAAGCCTTCGACTCTTCGGCAACATGTTTGCCGGCGAGCTCATCTTCATCCTGATTGCGTTGATCGGATGGTTCCAGCTGCCGCTGCACTTCGGCTGGGCTGTGTTCCATATCCTGATCGTGACGCTGCAGGCATTCATTTTCATGATGCTGACAATCGTTTACCTGAGTCTGGCGTCGGAAAAGCATTAATCGTTCTTAAATCTTTAACTGTTGGACTGAAATCCTCTTTAGGAGACATAGATGGAAACTGTAATTGGCATGACGGCTATCGCCGTCGCACTCCTGATCGGCCTCGGCGCTCTCGGCGTCGGCATCGGCATGGGCCTTCTGGGTGGCCGCTTCCTCGAAGGCGCTGCGCGTCAGCCTGAGCTGGCTCCGATGTTGCAGACCAAAATGTTCCTCGTCGTGGCGCTGCTTGACGCTGTCGCGATGATCGGTGTTGGTATCGCGCTGTTCTTCGCCTTCGCGAATCCGTTTATTGCTCAGTACCAGGCTGCTGTAGGCGGCTAAACGCCGGGACCCGCGCCGTTTTCGCGCGGTAGCTTTACTGAACGGAGCCAAATGTGGATATCAACATTGGAACTCTAGCGGGCCAGACGATCGCGATGATCGTGTTTGTCTGGTTCTGCATGAAGTACATCTGGCCGCCCATCCTCACAGCAATCGAGGAGCGCCAGGAGAAGATCGCAGAAGGTCTGGCCGCTGCCGAGTCGGGCCAGGAAAAGCTCGTCGAAGCGGAAGCCGAGGCCGAGTCGATCATCGCCGAGGCGAAACGCCAGGCGAGCACCATCCTTGACCAGGCGAATGCCCGTGCCAACGAAATCGTTGCCGACGGCAAGAACGACGGCGTCAAGGAGCGGGAGCGCCAGCTGACAGCCGCAAAAGCCGAGATCGAGCAGGAAACCAACCGCGCTCGCGAGGAGCTGCGCGGACAGGTGTCAGCGATCGCGATTGCCGGCGCGCAGAAGATCCTGGAGCGCGAGATCGACGACGCTTCGCACCAGGACATCCTGGGCAAGCTGGCCAAGCAGCTGTAAGCGGGTAGTCGACGATGGCAGACAACAATACCGTCGCGCGGCCGTATGCCGAGGCAGTTTTCGACGTGGCGCGTGAGAACGGCGCCCTCGACGACCTGTCCGGTTCGCTGCTGGCAGCCAAAGAGTTGCTGGCCGATGGTGGCCTGGTCGAGTTTCTCGGCAGCCCGAGAATAGAAGACGACCAACGCCTGACCGTCCTGCAGGACCTGTTCGGCAAAGTGGTCGGAGCTGACTCGGCCTTCGCGGGCGGTAGTAAGCACGGTACGAACTTCCTGAAGCTGCTGCTCGAGAACAAGCGCGTCACGGTATTGCCCGAAATCTCCGATCACTTCGAGGAACTGAAGGCACGGGCGGAGAACAAGGTCGACGTGACCGTTACGTCGGCCACCGAGCTTAAGCCTGCGCAGGTTGAGGAAATCTCAACCGCACTCGCCAAGCGGCTCGGGCATGCCGTCAGCATCGATACACAGATAGACACAGGCCTCATCGGCGGAGCGGTCATTACCGCCGGCGATGTCGTAATTGATGGATCAACGCGCACGAGGCTCGAAGGCCTTGCTAACGCGTTGATCAAATAAAGAGGAAAACACAATGGCACTCAAAGCTTCTGAAATCAGTCAGCTGATTAAAGAACGCATCGAGAACTTCGAGGCATCCGCCGAAGCGCGCGATGTTGGCACTGTAATCGCGGTAACCGACGGTATCGTCCGCATCTACGGACTGACCGACGCCCGCTACGGTGAAATGCTGGAGTTCCCGGGTAACACGTTTGGTATGGCGCTGAACCTCGAGCAGGACTCGGTCGGCGCCGTCGTACTCGGTGACTACAAGCACATCTCGGAAGGCGACACGGTCAAGACGACCGGTCGTATTCTCCAGGTGCCTATC
>JAAUYH010215501.1_pt1 | contig 28684 bp, 27 predicted proteins | sample 7278061 | NCBI WGS metagenome assembly JAAUYH01 (sample SAMN14350203, study PRJNA611818) | marine sediment metagenome | isolation source: surface marine sediment (0.6m) | place: French Polynesia: Moorea | collected 2018-08
AAAAAAATAGCTTAGTTTAAACTAAGCTATTTTTTTTACACAGAAAGACAAAAATCATATAATTACCTATAAAAAACACTGGAGCTACTATGAATTGGGATATATCAATACGTCTTTTTATCAACATATCTTTTGGACTACTACTTTTTTGCCTAATAATATACTGGACAAATCTAGCTTTTCCTCGATTTAGGCGACACTATCAAATTGGCCTAATATGCACATGGGCAACCAACTTTTGCCTTTTCTTGGCTTTATCAGTAAGATGGATTAGCCATAAATACTTTCCTTTAAGCAATTTGTATGAATCGCTCTTATTCCTTGCATGGTGTTTGACATTTACTCATATCATATTAGAATATAAATACAAAAGCATTATAGTAGGAGCAATTAGCTCTCCTATCAGCCTATTTACTGTTTCATTTGCAGATTTTTCTCTACCAGCAGAAATGCAAGCAGCTTCTCCACTAGTGCCGGCTCTACGTTCTAACTGGCTTATGATGCACGTTACAGTTATGATGATAAGTTATGCCGCATTAATAATTGGATCACTACTATCAATACTTTTTCTTATCATTTCAATAAATTACAAAAGAGAGTGTCAAATAAGCGGGAAAGCTAATAGTAATTTAGGATCAATCAACAGCTATACGTATTCAGAAAGAGAAGATAGCTACACTATTACAAAAATGACATTGCTAGACAGTATTGACAATTTAAGCTACAGAACAATAGGGCTAGGGTTTCCATTGCTTACTATAGGCATCATAGCCGGTGCAGTATGGGCAAATGAAGCATGGGGCTCATATTGGAGCTGGGATCCAAAAGAAACCTGGGCATTAATCACTTGGCTAATATTCGCATCATATCTTCATTCTAGATTGACTAAGTCGTGGACAGGAAAAAAACCCGCTATTTTAGCAGCTATTGGTTTTTTAGTTGTTTGGATTTGCTATTTAGGAGTTAATTTTCTAGGCAAAGGATTACACAGCTATGGCTGGGTGCAATAAAAATGTGAACAAAAGTTTATTTTGGGGAAACAATTAACTTACCACAGTCTATAATTTAGTACAAATAAATACTACAATAAATACATTTATAAATGGACATTTTTTCAATACTTAATTCATTGCCAAGTGGGGCAACATGGTCTACACAAAATTCAATCATAATGATAGGCTGCAATTTAGTTACTGTCTTAATTGGAAGATATGCTATTCAAGTAAGAGGATTGGGGCCATCTATTCCTTTGTATGGCATATCCGGCTTTGGATTAAGCGAACTACTTGCCACTACTAGCTTGGGCCATATTATAGGCGCAGGAGTTATTCTTGGCCTAAAAAGCATAAGCCTGATTGGATAAAAATATTACGAATCAGTAGTGCCTTAACTAATTAATGATTCAACTAACATCATTGTTCATAAAAACTTCCGATGGTGCGGAATTTTTCATATCTTAGATTCTTGCGATCCAGGCTCGATAATGACAAAAGAACATTAAGCTCGCTAGATAGGGCATGCTTTAAATACAATGCAGCTTCTGCAGGATTAGATTGCGAACCTCCGGCTGGCTCTTGAACAATTTGATCAATAATACCTAATGTTTTTAAGTCTAAAGCCGTGATTTTAAGAGCTTCTGCTGCCTCAGGAGACAACCGACTATCTTTCCACAAAATAGCCGCGCATGCTTCTGGAGTAGCTACAGTGTAGACTGCATGCTCAAGCATAAAAATACGATCTCCCACGCCGATACCTAGAGCGCCACCTGAACCACCTTCACCAATAACCGTACAAATAATAGGTATATCGAAAGAAAACATTTCACGTAAATTCACAGCGATAGCTTCGCCTTGGCCTAACTTCTCTGCCTCTATACCTGCCCATGCTCCTGGAGTATCAATGAAAGTCAGTAAAGGAACATTGAAGCGATTTGCGTGTCGCATTAAGCGTAAAGCTTTTCTATAGCCTCCTGGTGAAGGCATGCCAAAATTTCTAACCACGTTATCTTTTGTATCTTTTCCTCTTTGATGACCTACGCAAACTACGGTTTGACCACCTAACAAGCCAATTCCTCCAACTAAAGCAGAATCATCTGCTCCGCCACGATCGCCATGTAACTCGACCCAGTCATCCAAGATATAACCAATATAGTCTAAAGTAGTAGGACGTTCCGCTTGTCTTACCAAATGTAGCTTCTGCAAAGGAGTTAAGGACGCAAATATATCTTTCTTAACCTGCTTTAATTGAGCTGTCAATACGTCTAACTCTTTAATAAATGAAAATTGATAAGAGTCAGCAATTGAAGTTAAATTTTCAATTCTTGCCTCCAACTCTGACACCGGCTTTAAGGATTTTAATAGCAAACTCTGCCTTTCGCTCATATTGAAATAATAATAAAATAAGAATCGTAGCTATACAACATACCATATAATACAAGATGAATCATAAAAAATCATCTGCAGCTGCATGAATAATAAAAGAAGAATTTATAGAAGTAACAATTGCAAGAAATTCCTTAAATAACTCTGCTGCTTCGATGCTGCTACGCAAAAATACATAAAACATATTAAAAAAACGAGGATCATCGAATCTTTGCGAAATACGGGTTGCGGATCTAACTAAGTCATCATAGTTGAGACCTCTGTTAGCTGCAACATACATTCTATTGCATATCAGTACAGAGCTATCACAATATTTAGACAAAGGACTGTAAATCTGTAAATCATGCAAAAACAGATTGTTGCATGGAACAATATCTATCATAGAATCATTTAGTAGGCCAGTTTGAGCTGTCTCTATCATAGAAGAGGCTGGTATTAAAGTTTTACGTGAATTAATTTTTGCTACTGCTAATACGCAGCTTGATTTAAGTCTTACACTTTCAATATAGCCAATATGAACACCTCTCATGCGTATTGATGTACCTACTCGTATTCCACATCCATTATTTAGCTCTATAAAAAACGAGTAACCAATTGACCTAAGCAGTATGCAGTAAATAAATTGAGATAATAAAAAAACCAGAATTAACATGGCTATAATTATATTTTTCCCTGGGATCATAAGATGATTATTTTTCTTATGTTTCAGCATGAAATAAGATTAGAGGTTAAAAATAAAAAGCATGAAAGAAGTAAATGAAGAAAAGTTAGACAAATGCAGTCAAACACCGTTGCGTGTTATTTATTGAGTCATAGAAGTATAAAAAACTATAAAATTAAGTACGACGTAAATACATCCAAGGCAAGAATTAATTAAACAAGTATTGCTATTTAAACACATAGTTTTAGGTTGTTGCAAGATCAAGCTAGCAATAGTTTAATTCAAGCTATTGCTATTGAGCTAACCAAAAAATATAATTGAGTATAGTACACTAAATGATCTAATTAGCTGAAACTCATTAAGCTAAGTAAGAAAACAAATTAAATTAAACATTTATTTTACTAACACACTAAGCGTCTATTAAAATTACAGTAAGTCTAATAAGCCAAGCCCATACTTCTCGTTGTTTCAGCGCCCAAATATACCCTTACACTCAAAAAATCAGTCGGGCATGCCGTTTCGCATCTTTTACAGCCTATGCAATCTTCTGTTCTAGGAGCTGAAGCGATCTGAGATGCTTTACATCCATCCCAAGGGACCATTTCTAAAACATCGCAAGGGCATGCTCTAACACATTGCGTGCAGCCTATACAAGTATCATACACTTTTACATTATGCGCCATAAAATAATACCTTTTTATTTGTTAAATATAGCTAGCTGGTCAAAGCTTTAGTATGCAACAAATAAATAATATCATAAATGCAGTCAACACAAGAACAGGGTTAACATTTTTAAATCTTCACATAAAGAACATGGCTAAGATGAAGACAAAGCCTTAAATGCAGAGAAAGTGTTATTTGCTACAGGAGTATCTATTTCTGAAGGCGGGACTAACTGCCAAAACATAGGCAAAAAGCTATTCCATTGTTCTAGTATGCGATTTGCTTTTATACTGCCTGTAGCATGATAATGAAGTTTAATCAATTGCTGCAATTGATTTTCTCCCTCACGAGTAACTATTCTCTGAGGACTAACAATCTGCTGATTAATTTTAGAAAGCAGATTTGCTGCCTCATCTAAAAAATAGGCTATGCCGCCAGTCATTCCAGCAGCTATATTCCTGCCCGAAGAGCCCAAAACAACAACTACTCCTCCTGTCATGTATTCACATGCATGATCACCTACTCCTTCGACAACAGCTTTAGCGCAAGAATTGCGAACCGCAAAACGTTCGCCTGCTTGGCCTAGTGCAAGCAATATGCCGCCGGTGGATCCATATAAGCAAGTATTGCCAATAATAACTTGATTAGCTGCTATATATTTATGATTTTGATGAGGCATAACCACAATCCTACCTCCACTCATGCCCTTGCCAACATAATCGTTTGCTTCACCAATAACTGTCAAACTCATGCCTTGAGAAATAAATGCGCCAAAACTTTGCCCAACAGTACCATAAAACACTAAATCAATCGAGCCTTTAAAGCCTGCGCTGCCATGTTTTTGCACAATCTTGCCTGATATTCTTGCGCCTATTGATCGATCCGTATTTATTACTTTAATAGACTTAAAATAACTAGAATGACAAATAATACTCCTTATTAAATTATCATCATTCAAAAGTAGATCGTCTAACACTAAGCCATTACTATGAACAGAAGTTTTAGGATACAATAAGAAAGAATCATTTTTTTCGTCACGAGAAAGCAAGCCATCTAGATTTAGTCCATATGTTTTTTTCAAATCTTTACTGCTGGATTTAAGCAAGGAAGATTTGCCTATAATTTCTTGCAGACTAGCATATCCTACATCTGCAAGTATGGTCCTTATCTCTTCTGCAATAAATATGAAAAAATTAACCAGATCAGAAGGTATGCCAGGATAGCGACTACGCAAATCTTTTCTCTGAGAAGCAACACCCACTGGACAATTATTGGTATGGCAGATTCTAGCCATTACGCAGCCAGTAGCAATCATGGCAATTGTGCCAAAACCAAATTCTTCAGCACCCATTAGTGCGGCAATCACAATATCTTTACCTGTTCTTAGGCCGCCATCAACTCTTAGCAGTACCTTGTCTCTTAGCCTATTTTCGGACAAAGCCTGGTGCACCTCGGTTAAGCCTAGCTCCCAAGGTGAACCAGCATGCTTAATTGAGCTTAAAGGCGATGCCCCGGTACCACCATCGTGCCCAGATATTTGAATTATATCAGCATTACCCTTTGCAACACCGGCAGCAATTGTTCCTATGCCAACCTCTGAGACTAGTTTTACAGAAACATGAGCTCTTGGATTGACGTGATGTAAATCAAAAATCAATTGAGACAAATCTTCTATAGAATAAATATCATGATGAGGCGGTGGAGAAATTAATGTCACTCCTGGCTTACAATTTCTCAGCTCTGCAATGTAATCACTGACTTTTTTACCTGGTAATTGACCACCTTCACCTGGCTTGGCACCTTGAGCAATTTTAATTTCTAGCTGACGGGCATTAGCAAGATAGTAAGGAGTAACACCAAAACGGCCTGAAGCAATTTGCTTAATGGCTGAATTAGCTGTATCGTCGGGCTTTAAACCTTTTAAGTGAGGAAAAATATCAGATGTGCCTAACGAACTAATATCTGCTATAGAATAAAAACGAGCTGAATCTTCTCCTCCCTCACCTGAATTAGACTTACCGCCTATTCTGTTCATTGCTATAGCTAAAGTTTCATGAGTTTCGCGCGATAAGGCGCCCAAAGACATGCCACCGGTACAAAATCTTTGCAACATAGATTCAGCTGGTTCAACTTTTTCTATTGGAATAGGAGAGCGATCGCTGACAACCGTTAGTAAATCTCTTAAATTTGTTGGTGGACGTTCTTCTAATAAGCTTTTGTACTTATAATAAAGCTGAATATTTTTACTTCTAACTGCCTTGTGGAGAGTCTTGGACATTTCCGGGTTATTAACATGATACTCTGCACTTGGACGATATTGAACATAGCCTTGATTCAGAAGTCTTTTAGGCATATCAATAGCAAAAGCTTGCTTATAAGTACTTAAACTTTCGTTAAATATTTCCTCTAAAGACATACCTTTTATACGAGATGTAGTGCCTCGAAAAGCAAAGCTTATAACTTGACTACTTAAGCCTAGTGCCTCGAAGATTTGTGATCCATGATAGCTAGACAATAAAGAAATGCCCATTTTGGACAAAATCTTCAGTAAGCCTGCCTCAATAGCTTTTCTGTAATTATCTTGTGCAAGCTGCAACGAAATAGTTACTAGCTTTCCTGTGGACATAAATTTTTGCGTACGCGGCTGATGCCACCATTGACGGACAGTTTTAAATGCCATATATGGACATATAGCGCTTGCACCATAGCCAATTAGGCAAGCAAAATGATGAGTATTCCAGCATTGAGCCGTCTCAACAACTAAGGAAACTTTTTGCCTCATCCGTCTATTGATTAAATCATGATGTAAAGCACCAACCATAAGCAAGGGAGGAATAAACATGTTTTCATAAGATAGCTTACTGACTTTATCGGTTAGTATAATTATTTCTACTCCTTTATTAATAGATAAAGCAACTTCTTGGCAAACATAAGTGATTTTTTCTTCAATTGATAAAGACAAGCAGTTAAAGAATGTACTAAATCGAGCAGATTTAAATTTGCTAGATGAGAGACAAAGCAATTCTCTTTCATTAATAATGGGAGAATTAAGCTTAACAAATCTTGCCATCTTACCTAATGGTCTTAAGATATTTCCCTTAGGACCTAGATAAACAGTCAAAGACATGACAAGACTTTCTCTTAATGGATCAATCGCAGGATTAGTTACTTGGGCAAATCTTTGCTTAAAATAATCATACAGCAAATGCTGTCTTTCTGATAGTACCGCTAAAGGTGTATCATCACCCATACAGAATGTAGGCTCTTTAGCCAAGCTAGCCATATGCTCTATTACCAATTCAACATCTTCACTAGTATAGCCAAAAGCTGTATGCAGCTTCAGCATTTCAGAAGAGCTAATACTTAAATCATCCAGATATGGTTGAGCAGATAAAGTTTGCTGATACCGATCTAACCATTTTTTATACGGATATTTACTAGCTATTGACTGCTTAATTGTCCAATTACTCAAAATTGCCCTATTAACTAAATCCACACAAAGCATTTGGCCAGGACCTAGTCTACCTTTTTTTACAATATTAGAATTATCTAAATCAACAACACCAGACTCAGAAGACAAAAGAACTATTCCATTGACATCAATAGAATATCTTGCAGGCCTTAATCCATTTCGGTCTAAAGCAGCTCCAAGGATCTTGCCATCAGTAAACACTATTAAGGCAGGACCGTCCCATGGCTCCTGAAGGCCAGCATAATAATCATAAAAACTTACTATTTCTGGAAACTTTTGTAAGTCTGGGTGGCCACAATAAGCTTCTGGAACTAATATCATAAGAGCTTCTTGCGGGCTTTTACCAGACATAACCAAAAGCTCCATGACTGCGTCAAGATTTGACGAATCACTATTGCTTGAATCAGTAACTGGCCTTATTTCATTTTCAAACTCACTCCAGTAATGATGCGTCAGAATAGATTCCTTTGACTTCATCCAGTTCAAATTACCTAGTAATGTATTGATTTCTCCGTTATGAGCAATCAATTTCATAGGTTGAGCTAAGGACCATTTAGGCACTGTATTTGTACTAAATCTTCTATGATATACTGCAAAATTACTAGTATACTTTTCGTCTATCAAATCCTGATAAAATTCACCTAATACCTCGGATCTCACCATGCCTTTGTATACAATCACTCTGGAAGAAAAAGAGCAAATGTAAAACTTTTTTCCTGTATCGATTTGAGCTACGTGTTTTTCTATTTTCTTTCGCACAACATACAAAGATCTTTCCAAAGTATCGCCAGTAAAAATATTAGATGATACTATGCACTGCTGCACATTTGGCTTATTTTCTAGTGCATACTGACCTAATACTTTAGAGTTAATGGGCACTAGTCTCCAAGCAAGAACTTTAAGACTATGCTCTAACGCAACCCACTCAAAAACACGCTTCACAGCTTCAATTGAACTGTTAGGCAAAAAGACCATTGCTACAGCCAAATTTTCACTCGAGGGAATGTCATTAAGGCACAGATTATTGCAGTCATTCAATAAAAAATCCCAAGATATTTGGGTCGTGATTCCTGATCCGTCACCGGATACACCGTCTGCACTACATGCGCCTCTATGCTCCATGCATTTTAAAGCATGCAAAGCCTGCTTAATAATATAATGCGAGGGCGACTTATTAACATGAGCAAAAAAGCCAACACCACAAGCATCTCTTTCTTCAATAAATGCAGGATATCCTAAATATTGGTTAAGCTTATAAGTAAAATGTTTTGATGCTTGCATATATAATTTATTTTTATCAAAATTCTAGCTATAATTTGATTTTTTACAATTCATACATATTCGTATTGCATACAATAAATAGTCAGAAACTATTGTACAATAAAGCAAATAATTATGCGTAAACATGCAAAAATCATAAATAAATAGCTAAAACATAAGTTTACAAACAGTCCGAGTAATCTAGAGTACAACAATAAAGAGATATATTCTCATTTATCTTTTTCCAATTATACAATTATGTTAATAACAACAAAACAAAATATTCAAAAAGTCAGATGATTGACGGTAAATACAATAATATTGAATCTCGCAAAATTACATATAAAACAGAAGAGCTTCTGGAAGCATCTACGAACAGATTTAAAATAACAGTCAAAGTAGCAGAAAGGGCCAAAAGAAGAAAATATGAAGACATCGATATTATAGAAGATCCGCTAATTAAGCCTGTAATCAGGGCTATACTAGAGATGGTTGACGAAATTACTCGGCCTGAAATAATATGCGATTAGGTGTGTAGATTCAATACAATTTAATAATTTATAATATATTTTGGGTCAAAATGATGTATATATTTAGTTATAATTAAAGATTACAAGGAGCTAATATATGCTAGACGCATTCGCCAAGCTTGTAGCTCAAGCTGATGCAAGAGGAGAATTTTTAAGCAACAGTCAACTAGAATCATTAGGTACTATGATAGCTGACGGCAATAAAAGGCTTGATATAGTTAATAAAATGAACTCCAACTCATCCGCTATTGTAAATAATGCTGCACGTGCTCTATTTGCAGAACAGCCACAACTAGTTCAGCCAGGAGGCAACGCCTATACCAATAGAAGAATGGCTGCTTGCCTAAGGGACATGGAGATTATTTTGCGCTATGTAAGCTACTCAATGGTTGCAGGAGACTCAAGTATTTTAGATGATAGATGCTTGAATGGCTTAAGGGCAACATATCAAGCTCTAGGAACTCCGGGCAGTTCAGTAGCAGTAGCTATACAAAAAATGAAAGAGGCTTCTATATCTCTAGCAAGTGACTCAAGCGGTGTTACGGTTGGAGACTGTAGTTCATTAATAGCTGAACTAAGTAGCTATTTTGATCGTGCTGCCATAGCTGTTATGTAAGTTAATTGATAATACGATCGATCACCGTTAAGCCTGTTAACCAAAGTCAAGATAAAAGCAATTTAAGGAAATAATCAATGAAAACACCTATAACAGAAGCTATTGCATCTGCGGACAGTCAAGGTAGATTTTTAAGCAATGGGGAGCTACAATCAATCAATGGAAGATACCAAAGAGCTGCGGACAGTCTAGCAGCAGCTAAATCATTAACAAGTAATGCTCAAAGACTTATCACAGGAGCAGCTCAAGCGGTGTATAATAAATTTCCATTTGTAACGCAAATGCCAGGACCTACATATGCATCAAGTGCGATTGGTAAAGCAAAATGTGCTCGTGATATCGGCTATTATTTGCGGATGACAACTTACTGTCTTGTAGTGGGAGCAACAGGGCCTATGGATGAGTATCTAGTTGCTGGACTAGAAGAAATAAACAGAAGCTTTGAATTGTCACCAAGTTGGTACATTGAAGCATTACAGTACATTAAGAATAGCCATGGTCTTTCTGGACAAGCTGCCAATGAAGCAAATAGTTATTTAGATTATGCCATTAATGCACTAACATAAATCAACTGCAGGATTAAAATAAAACACCACGAAATATATTAAGAAATATATTTCGTGGATTTTTTACATTTAAAACAAAAAGCCTAGCAAGAAAACACAATTCAAGAAATCGCTCTGTTAAACAAACACAAATCATATGCTGCAACAGTACATTAACAACCAAATTCTTTTAATCATTCTGGATGGATGGGGCTATAATCACAAATATCATGGTAATGCGATTAAGCAAGCTCATACGCCTACGCTGGACTTGTTATGGCATAACTACCCTAGCACACTAATTCATGCATCCGAAAATTATGTCGGCCTGCCAGAAGATCAAGTAGGAAACTCTGAGGTTGGACATACAACAATTGGAGCAGGTAGGGTTATTAATCAAGCTCTTGTAAGAATTAGCAGAAGTATTGACACAGGGATGTTTTTTAATAATGAAGTCATCCATAAAATATACAAAATAGCAGAAAAGAAGAAAAAGCAAGTACACCTGATTGGTCTATGTTCAGATGGTGGCGTGCACTCTCATATTAGACATTTAATCGCGCTGATTAAAATTAGTCGATTGTACCAAAAAGTCAGAACTTGCATACATGTAATTACAGATGGCAGAGACACGGAAGCAAAAAGCGCTAATGCTTTTATAGATATTATACTTCAGGAGATACAAGAGGAATCCAATATCAGCATATGTACAATTAGCGGTCGCTACTATAGTATGGACAGGGATTGTAGATGGCAAAGAACAATGAAGACATACGAATGTCTGACAGACAATAAGTCTTATGAAAAATATAAAAATAATCCTTTTCAGGTCATTGAAGATCACTATGAAAAAAATATATATGACGAATTCATATTACCTACTCGAATTGACAAAGGAGCGGTGGAAGAAGAGGATGGTGTTATATGTTTTAACTTTAGGCCAGATAGGATGAGGCAATTATCGCAAGCATTATGCAGCAGTTCATTTGAAGGATTTTTAAGAAAGACTTTCTGTAAGGTCAACATAGCAACATTTACAAACTACGACAATAAGCTAAATACAGATATTGTATTCCAAAAAATCGCCAATAAAAATTTCTTGGGGCAGATTATTTCTGAGCAAGGATTCAAGCAATTTCGTTTAGCTGAAACAGAAAAGTATGCTCATGTAACATACTTCTTTAATGGCGGAAGAGAAATACCTTTTCCAGGCGAATATAGAGAATTAATTCCTAGTCCACAAGTTGAAACATATGATTTGACGCCTGAAATGTCTGCTGTTTACATTACAGAAAAGCTATTACAAGCAATTGAAGAAAATAAGTACGATTTCCTTATAGTCAATTATGCTAACGCAGACATGATAGGTCACACAGGCCAATTACAAGCATGCAAAAAAGCCATTGAAGTAGTTGATCAATCAATTGGTAAAATACTAAGTCAGATAGATAAGGGCAAAAAGACAAAAATTATCGTCACTGCCGATCACGGTAATGCAGATATTATGCTCGATAAAGAAAATAAGCCATGCAAATCTCACACAAAAAATTTGGTCCCGTTTATCATCATTGAAAACAAAGATAAGCCAAATAAAAGCGGTGTTAGTAAAAATATTAAGCTAAAGGAAAAAGGATCTCTGTCAGACATAGCTCCAACAATACTAGACATATTAAAGATCAAGCAGCCAGATGAAATGAAGGGCTCTTCATTGATCACAAAGATATAGATACTTGCTAAATTCACAATGGTGATCCTGATTTACATGAAGAAATACACCTGGTCACAAATTATACGATACCTTAATTAGTGCCAGTAAACAGAACACAAATACTACATAAATGATAATCTGTTAAATAAAAAACGACAAATTGAATGATTAATAATTACAAGAAAAAGTAAAACAGGTCAATAGCCACAAATGAATATTTTTATATACTAATTTCATTATACAACTATCAATTATACAATGCTGAATTTACTGAATAATGCTAGACACAATAAGGTAAGCAAATATCAAAATTTACTTAATAAAACAAAGTTAATACATGCAAAAATAAAAGAATTATCTGACACAGATCTTAAAAAACAAACGGCCAAACTCAAAGAAAAGCTTGGTGACGGATACACTTTGGAGGAGATACTTCCAGAAGCTTTTGCGACAGCTAAAGAGGCCACAAAAAGAATTATTGGGCTGGACATGTTTGATGTTCAAGTGCTTGGAGGGATTGTGTTGCATAGTGGTAAAATTGCTGAAATGAAAACCGGTGAAGGAAAAACAATAGTTAGCATATTACCAGCGTACTTAAACTGCTTGCAAAGACCCGGTGTCAATATAGTAACCGTAAATGACTATTTAGCAAAAAGAGATGCTGAGTGGGTAGGTAAAGTGTACCAATTTTTAAGCTTAAAAGTTGGCCTTATTCAGCAAAATATGAACATAAATGAAAGAAAAAAAAGCTATAGCTGCGATATTATATACGTAACAAATAGCGAGCTAGGGTTTGACTATTTAAGAGACAACATGGCGATCGAGACGATTAATGTTACTCAAAACAACTTTTCTTACGCGATTATTGACGAAGTAGACTCTATCTTAATAGATGAAGCGAGAACACCTTTAATTATTTCTGGGCCATCTGACATCAAGACAGAAAAATATAGAGAGTCAACTAAGCTTGCCAATGAACTTAAAAAGTCTATCCACTATGATGTAGATGAAAAAAATAGAAATGTTGTGCTTACAGACATAGGTATCATATTTTGCGAGAAATTTCTCAATAGTAATAACCTATACAGCATTAAAGACCCTTGGGCTCAGTACATTACTAATGCAATCAAGGCAAAAGAGCTATTTTTGAAAGATAGACATTATATTGTAAAACACTCTGATGTTATCATTGTAGACGAATTTACGGGAAGAATTATGAATGGTCGGAGATGGAGTGACGGTTTACATCAAGCAATAGAATCTAAAGAAAATTTGCCGGTACAAAAAGAAAACCGAACCTTAGCCTCTATCACGTATCAAAATTTATTTTTATTATACGACAAACTCAGTGGAATGACTGGTACAGCAAAAACAGAAGAAGCAGAGCTTGACAGAATATACAGCCTTCAGGTAATCAGCATTCCGACAAACAAACCATGTATACGTAGAGAATTTTTTGATTTAGTATATAAAACCGAGTTCAGTAAATGGCAAGCTGTAGCTCAAGAATGCTTTACTATGCATAAAATAGGTCGACCAGTATTAGTTGGGACAACAAATATTGAAAAATCAGAAATGTTGTCTAAAATGCTTGCTGCATACAATATAAAACACAATTTATTAAATGCAAAACCAGAAAACGTAGACAGAGAAGCAGAAATCGTAGCACAAGCTGGAAGAAAATACGCCTTAACTATTTCGACGAATATGGCTGGTCGTGGAACAGATATTGTCCTAGGTGGTAATGCAAAATTTATGGCAAAGCTGATATTGTCAAATATCATAAAAAATACTCTGACAAACAACAGTAGTCTCGATTCCAATAGACTAAGAGTAAATTCAGATCTTCCAGGTGGATTAAAAGCACTGGAAAAGGATATAAGAGAAATCAAAAATATGTTTTTAGTATCAGGCATTAAGGCAAATGATATGGATAAATATTTAGCTGAAGTAATCAATAGCAACATCTATAATCATAATCAAGGAGAAACAGTCTCTGTAAGAAATTTATATTTAAAAATTTTAGACGAATATAATACACTCTTTAGAGCAGAAAAGAAAGAAGTTATTGAATTAGGGGGCTTGCATGTAATAGGAACCGAGAGACATGAATCAAGGAGAATAGACAATCAGCTCAGAGGAAGAGCTGGAAGACAAGGAGACCCTGGATCATCTAGATTTTTTCTTAGTCTAGACGACAACTTATTTAGAATTTTTGGCGGAGATAAAATTAAGGTCCTTATGCAAAATCTAAAAATAGATGACAGTACTCCTATTGAATCTACTATCCTAAGCAAAAGTCTTGATGGAGCACAAAAGAAGGTTGAATCATATTTTTACGACATCCGTAAGCAGTTGTTTGAATATGATGCCGTAATAAATACACAGAGACAAGCTATATATTCGGAAAGAAAAAAAATACTAGAAGCATGCTTCATGCGAGATTGTATTATTGAATATGGAGAAAGTACAATTAATGAAATTGTAGAGTTTAGCCAGAGCGATAAAAGAAATTACAAAAATAAACTGATAAAAATCTGGACGCTTTTTAATCTACCATCATCAATAAGTATGGAGCAATACAGCAGTTTAGACAAAAGTGAATTAAAAATATTTCTATACGAACAATTACATACAGCATACGACTTAAAAGAAGCATACTTAGAACAATTAAAGCCGGGTCTCATAAGACAGCTAGAAAAATACTATTTGCTAGAGCAGATAGATCAAGCTTGGCAAAAACACATAGAAAAAATGGCTTTGCTGAGAGACTCAATAAACTGGAGAAGCTATGGTCAGCAAGATCCCTTAATTGAATACAAGAATGAAGCATTCAGTTTGTTTTTGACTATGACCAGCTATATTAGACAAGCAGTAATTTACCTAATTATGCGATCAAGATTAATAATAAATTTCCAATAAAGGTTGACAGCAAGATAGAAATTCGATAACCTATAGGGTACTTATTACCACAGCCCCCATCGTCTAGAGGCCTAGGACATCTCCCTTTCACGGAGGTAACGGGGATTCGAATTCCCCTGGGGGTAATAGGCAATAGACTACAAAGAAGCGATTGTTCTAATCATTTGACTGCAGAACAAATTTATATCATTATAACTTTTTTTACTGCAACCATCCTTAATTTTATTAATAAAAGCAGTGCCTATTACTACTGCGTCAATGCCTAATCCTGATCGCAGAATTCTAGATACCTGGTCTTCGTTCGAAATTCCAAAGCCTAACATGATAGGCTTATTACTTAATAGCTTTATTCTATCAACTAAACTACGCATATTGACCTCAATAGTATTTCTTACACCTGTTACACCATAACTACTTACCAAGTAGATGCAGCCCGGTGCCTTTAAGACTATGCTACGGACTCTTTGATATGAGCTTGAGGGTGCAACAAATAAAATTAACTCTACGCAATAATGATTACAGACAGCAATCAAATAATCAGCTTCTTCAAGCGGTAAATCAGGAATCACTAATCCTTTTACGCCGGACTGCGCTATTTCTTTAATAAAAGCTTCAATGCCTTTTGACAAAACAGGATTCAAGTAAGTAAAGATGATAATCGGTGTTTTGATTTTCTTGCTCAACATAAAAACCAGTTTCAGTACCTTATCAAGATATGTTTTTTGAGCTAAAGCTACATGAGATGATTTCTGTATAACAACTCCATCAGCGAGAGCATCAGAGTAAGGTATACCTAACTCTATTGCTTGAACGCCTTGCTGGTCGAACAACTTAATCAGTTTCATGGTTACATCAAGATTAGGATATCCGGCTGTAATAAAAGGAATTAATGCTGACTTCAAATTAGTGTCTGAAATTGCTTTAGAGATTGCAAGCATAATTAACAAAGATTAAATTTTATACAAATAAATAGTTGATAGGTTTTACAGAGTATGAGTTAAGACTAGGCTACCCGGGACTCGAACCCGGAACTAATCGGTTAAAAGCCGAGTACTCTACCATTGAGTTAGTAACCTTTTGCAACTAATAGTAAATTATCACAAGGTAATATATAATAGCAAGAATAAGCATAATTACCATGTACACATTTTTACATAAACAAGTTGAGCCTGTATTAAATAAATATATAAATAATCGCGAGCATATTCTTGTTGCACTATCTAGTGGTCAAGATTCCTTATGTCTTCTCAAGCTACTGAAAGATTTAGTGGATCAAGATAGGCACAGAATAAAAGCTGCCTATATTGATCATCAATGGAAAAATAATAGTAAAAAGCATGCTCATCATGTAGCTAATATAGGCAAATTCATAGGTTTACCGGTTGCCATATATCAAATTAAGCGCGTAGCATTATCAGAAAACGAAGCAAGAAGAATAAGGTACCAGATACTTATAAAGCATGCATTAGAAGAAAATTGTAGCACAATTATTATAGGGCACAATCGCGATGATCTTATAGAAACATTAATTAACAATCTTCTAAGAGGAACAGGTATTAATGGTATTACAAGTTTCACAGAGTGCAAAAAAGCTAAAAACAAATTATCAGTTCTTCGACCATTAATTTATTTTAGCAAGATAGAGATTAAGTGGTTATGCCGACTATTTCATTTGCCTTCGTGGTCTGATGAAACAAATTACAATCTTAACCTCAAAAGAAATAGGGCAAGATATGAATTTATACCTTATACGCAAAACTTTTTTAATCCTAAAATTAAAGAATCTCTCGCAAACTTCAGTAAATTATGCAGAGAAGACAATGAATATGTAAAAGAAAATACGCTAAAGCTATATATTAAAAGCAAACATTCAAAGCTTCTTTGCATAAATCTGCAAATTATTAAAAAACAGCATCCAGCGCTGCAGAAAAGAGCTATAAGACTTTACTTTTATTACCACTTCAATACAGTAATCAAAAGCAGCATTGTAAATTGGATTTTAACAAGTGAAAATAAGTATACGCACAAAGAATACTGCAATAGCTGTCTTAGTTTGCAAATATTTAATAACTGGCTATATGCTTACTTGATATAGCCTTAAATACAAATCAAATTTACGCAATGAATAAAAAGATAGTATAATAAAGCTATAATGCTTATCAAACAAAGGAAAAAATATGATCAACTGGCAAGTTATTGGGCAATTACTGTCTTTAAGTATAATTGTACTAGTTGGACCGGCGGTTATTATCCTGCTATCTTTCAAAAAAGGCAATTTATAACCTGCAAGGTGGAAGCTCGGCAGTAAGATTTATGCAACAGAACTATGCAGTCTACCACTCAAAACTACTTTGCGTCAATCAAGCTTAATAAATCTGAAGAAGATATATTATTAGTGTCGCCTGCAAATTCATTGTCAGACTGTAAAAATAACATACAGTGACACTCTTTTCTTTCTCTCATAGGCACACAAGGGCAATTCCAATACGCACTTTCAACCTCTAGTTCTTTATCATCATAATGACGACAGGGGCATAATGGTGCACCATATTGATCCTTATGATTGGATAAGCCCTCAATAACAACAGCTGTTACACTTGAATCGATACAGAAAAATGTTCCTGTTCTTTTAGCATATGTTTCAGCAAATTTACGCATTGCCTCTAAACTATTAGACACTTTATTTATTTTTTTTGATAACATAATTAGTTTTGGCTCCTTACTGTAATTATAGCCTTCTACACCAATAAAATCACAAATATTACGTTTTACAATATTTTTTACAATATTGAGAGATGCTAATTAAAATTAGGTAGTGAATTGACAAATGCATAATCAACTTTACAATCAGAGAATGACGGCATCATACTTACCATCTATACTAGTACCCGTAGTAGGAATCATTTTTCCAGCCTTAAGCATGGCTTTGCTTTTTATTTATATAGAACAAGAAGCAATCTCTTAGGCGAAAAATAGAATAGCCGCTTTTCAATATATATTGAAAAGCGGCAATATAAACTAATGTAAAAATATTCTTATTACAAAGAAGAACCTATACCCGAATAAGAGCCATAAATAAAAATACCTAACAAAACAATCACAGCAATGCCTCCAACAGTTGCTACTAGCCACAAAGGCACTCTACCCGTATCTGACATCTTTTATCTCCTTAATAAACTATTCCAATATGCTCAACAAGCAGCTATTTGCTAATTAAAAAAATAGCTTGAAAATAGAACAGCTAAAACAAAAATCAATAGTAAGCCCCAAAATAGTGAGGTACGATTTAAATCTACAGGCTCTTTATTTGGATTCGGTCCACTCATAACAAACTCCTATCTTTGAATAAATTGCATAGATGTAATAGCACCTAAGAAAAATACAGTTGGTATAGCTATACCGTGTATTGCCAACCATCGAAATGTAAAAATTGGATACGAAATAGGCTGATTAGAATTACGTTGAGTCATATAACAGTCCTCGCTTAAATACCTTTAGTTAAATCTTCAAGCTCTTGTTTTGCACTGAAACGATCATTAACCAGTGGAACTTGCTGACGATCTTGAGTAAAGTATTCATTAGGTCTAGGTGTACCAAAAACATCGTAGGCTAAGCCAGTACTTACAAAAAGCCAGCCAGCAACAAAAAGCGCTGGTATAGTTATACTATGTATGACCCAGTAGCGTATACTAGTAATAATATCGGAAAAGGGGCGTTCACCCGTCGATCCTCCTGACATAATTATTTCCTCCTCAAAAATACATTAATAATTTATAGTAAGCCATAATAAAGTAAAAAGTATAGCGTTCTACTATTTAAGTTAAATTATATTGGAATAAATAACTACAGCGAGTAAGATTTCACAATTAATCATAATTAAACACTAGTATACATTAAATTATAAGACAATTATGTTATTTGACATCATAACTAAATATGTAAATAAAATCAGTAATTGTGTAGCTAATCTGCAATATGCATATCGAACCAAAAACTAGTACCTATACCAACCTCGCTATACACATCCATAACACTGTTATGTTTTTCTACAATATTTTTTACAATCGAAAGCCCTAAGCCTGTTCCTTCGAGCATATGGATATTATTCTCAATACGCATGAACCTATCAAATATCTGTCTTTGATACACTTTATCTATTCCTATGCCCTCGTCGACTACTTCAAGTCGCAGAAGTCTTATCTGATGATCAGCATAAGCAAAATTGTTGAGCGGTTTCACGAGCGGATATAGTCTAACTACTATCTTGCCACCTCTATGAGTAAATTTCAAAGAATTACTAATCAGATTAGATAAGACTTGACACAAAGAGCTTTCATGAGCTAATACATTTTCAACTTGATCACATTCCTCTACAGCAATCTCAACTTTTTTATTTAAAGCAATTATTTGAGAGGCTTTAATGATATAAATAATCGCATCTCTTAACCTAACTGGGTACAAAGAGTAGCAATACTCAGAATCCAGTCTTGAAAGATCAAGAACATCATCCACTAAAGCATTTAAGCGCTGGGTTTCAGCATAAGCTATTGATAAAAAATTACTTTTCTGATCAATAGTAAGTTTAGAATCGTAATCAATTAAAGTCTCCAAAAAAGATCTTATATTGCACAAAGGTGTGCGCAATTCATGAGATACATTACTGATGAATTGACTTTTTGCTCCATTTAACTGAGCTTCTCTTGTAACATCTTGGACTGTAATCACGACACCATTCAGTCCTCTATTTTTGTAACTTAGTATTGTGGATAATAGAAAGCGAAATGTTTTTAATGAACCGTGATATAAATCGATGCTGACTTCTTGAGTCTGAAGCATTTCATGGTCTAAACAATTCGCATGAATCATGGTATTCAATATAGGCAGCAAAGCTTCGCTGACGTGAACAGGTAAATGACAAAAAATCATTTCACCAATCAGGTCCTTGTTTGACCAATGAAAAACCTTAATAGCAACATGGTTAACAAACAAAAAACGCAACTCTGTATCGAGCAAGATTGCTCCGTCAGCTATTGTTGATACAAGAGCCTCTAGCCTGGTTTTTTCTGTTACCAGCTGCATTATATTCTTCTTCTCATATAATAATAGACGCTTTGACATCTCGTTAAAGCCAATAATTAAATCGCCTATACTACCTTTAAAAGGGTGGTCAATCTGGCAACCGAATTGACCTGAAGCGATATCTTGCAAGCCCGTCAAGATTTTTTCTACAGGATCTGAAATAACAAGAAAATTAAAAACTGCACCTAGTGCAAACATGAGCCAAGTAAGAACAAAAATTATTACACTAAAGGCCTGAGCTATCTTCAAGAAGTAGAAGACGCCTGAGTCAAAACTTAAACCAAGCTGCAAAAACCCCCAAGAATTATTATTCTGAACTAAAGGCCGTATTAAATCAACAGCAACAAACCTAGAGTAAATTAAGCTGTTTACAATCGGTGTATTGAAAAAAAAATTGCGAATGCCGTAAATTAATACATCTGTAGGATTAAAAATAAAATCCTGTTTAAGCTCCGCGCTGTTAAAAGGGAAAGAAAAAAGTAAATTGCCTGCTGTATCAAATATTTTTATATACTGAATACCTGAAGTGCTCAAGTACAGCTGCTCAATAAAATTTTTTAATTCTATAATATCAGCTTTCTGAATCAAGAGAATGGCGTGGTGAGATAATATAGTGCTAAAATCTCTGGAAAAACGAGAATAAGTATGAATCAACTCTAGCTGCAAGGTATTTAGCAAGATAAATGTAATACTACTCATCAAGATTGACACTAATAAAATAGCGATAGAGGTCAGACGGGTTTTTGGATCAAAACTTATCCAACAACGAAAAATTCTTTCCATATAATTTAGTCTGCCTATTACAAAAAACTCAGAACACTATTAGGTTGATTAAACATAAGATAAGTTAAAATAAAGTCAAAAATAAAAATAAGAAGCAAAGTTGTGACAACGGCAGAAGTAGTTGAATATCCCACGTTTTTTGAGCCGCCTTTTGCTGTCATGCCCCAAGAACAACTAACACCAGATAGGATTAACCCAAAAATCATAGACTTCAAAACCGATTTAAAGAAATCTTGAAAAGATAATGCGGCAAAAGACGAGATTAAAAAAATGCGGGGATGAACACTGTATAGTACAAAAGAGACAAAAAGACCAGTAAATAAGCTAGTAAGTAAAAAAAACAGATTTAACAATGGCAACATGGTCATGCAAGCAAGCAATCTCGGTAACACTAAATAGATAATTGGATCAGTTTTAAGTAAATATAGTGCATCTATTTGCTCAGTCACTTTCATTACAGCTAGTTCCGCAGTAAAAGAAGAGCCTATTCTGCTAGATAGAATAATCGCGGTAAATACAGGAGACAATTCTCTAGTAAAAGCAATAGCAAGTATAGCTCCTACAAACCTTGATGCATCCAAATACAGAAACTCTTTAATGATCTGAAGCGTAAAAACTGCACCAATGAAACCAGCTGTAACCACAGACAAGCCTAAAGATTTCGGTCCAACTAAAACCATTTGCTCTTTTAAGCTTTTATTGTTTATACCGATAGAATTCAAGCTTAGCAGTAAAGAAAAAAACAATCTCAAAGCAGCCTGAGCTCTTTCAAGTAATCTTAAAATAAACATGCTCTCAGTATAGACATAAAGGAAAATAGGATAAAATTCGTGCAACTATTTAAATTATTAACAAACGACTTGCTATATCTACCAATATGCTGTAAAGTACTTTGTACATTGCAGGGCGGTTAGCTCAGTGGTAGAGCATCTGCCTTACAAGCAGATGGCCACTGGTTCAAATCCAGTACCGCTCATTAAACGCGAGGGCTTATCGTCTAAGGGATTAGGACAGGGACCTTCTAAGTCTCTAATGTAGGTTCGAATCCTACTAAGCCTATGCTAAGATCTGATCCATCACAGATTCTATTTTTTCACCCGAATCAATTGTATCAAGAGGATCTTTTCTTAGTCTATGCCTTAAACACAATTTAATTACAGTTTTAACATGAGACATCTCCACAATATCCTTCTCGTAGTATGCAGCTAGAGCTTTTGCTGCTCGATTAGTTACAATATCACCCCTAAGGCCATCAACATCGAGGCAGCTGCAAATCTCAGAAATTTTTACACGTAATGAATAATCAATATTCACAAAAGATAGTTTAGCTTGCGCGGCAACTATTTGCCTCTTTAGAATTTCTTGCTTTGAAAAATAATCTCTCAAACATGCTGCAGGATCTCTATCAAATCTGCTTCTTTCTTCGACTATTTTAACCCTTAACAAGGGATCTTTCACCGTTCTAATTTCAGCGTGCATACCAAAACGATCTAGTAATTGCGGCCTTAACTCACCTTCTTCTGGATTACCTGAGCCAACCAATACAAAGCGTGCAGGGTGTCTGACTGAAACACCTTCTCTCTCTACTGTATTCCAGCCAGATGCTGCTGCATCAAGCAAGATATCTACTAGATGATCGTCTAAAAGATTAACTTCATCAACGTACAAAATTCCTCTGTTTGCTTTCGCCAACAGGCCTGGCTCAAAGCTTTTTACTCCTTCTGTTAATGCTTTCTCGATATCAATTGTACCACAAACACGATCTTCTGTTGCCCCTAAAGGCAAATCTATCATCGGGACATTAATTGATTTTGTTAATAGATCAACACCACTCTCTAGCTTTGTTTTCACCTGGGAACTCATGCACTCCAAATCAGATGGATGGGAATTAAAAGGATCATCTTGAACTACAAGAATTTGAGGCAGCAAATCTGCGATTGCTCGTATTGCTGTAGATTTACCCGTACCTCGATCACCCATAATCATAACTCCACCAATCTTAGGATCAATTACATTTAACAATAAGGCCAACTTCATTTCTTCTTGACCAATAATGGCTGTAAAAGGGAAAATGGGACGATCAATATTTTGCATAAATTTCATAACAATTTAGTGTAGCATTCAGGACTGCAATTAAATAATAGTAGTATCAAGAGGAAGCAAAATACTGACTAATTAGTTAAAAAGATAAACAAAATAAAATGTAGCTGACAGCTACATTCTAAGGCTAAATAAGCAAGATCTTAGTTATTTACTGATAAAGATCCAGACCTAGGCGAATAGCAAGAAATGCAGATATTGAGGCAAACAATAGAGCTACAAAAATTTGACTGTCACTTATCATAATTAGTACTTCCTCCAAAAGGTTATTCAAATATTATACACTATCATTTTACTACTGATGACACACATTATTACACAAAGCAATATACCACTATAAGCAATATTGATTAGACAGAGAAAAGTCTATTTAGTTCTTTAATGTTAAATAGCGGAGTATATTATTATTTAAGCGCATAGATTTTTCAACTAGTTGAACTAAATGACCATTACCGCAATAGTTAACCTGTATATATATTCCATCATAGTAATGCAGAATACTATAGCTCAAATGCCTTCTGCCACGATGATAAATTGAGACATTTTGACCGCCGTTTTGACTAATAAAAGCATGATAACAATTCACAAGGTCTAGGTTGACCGATTCAGCTACATCGGGTCTTAAAACATAAAGCATCTCGTAAGAATTAAGAGACATAAATACAGCAGATAAATAATATTAATAGAATAAGTACGACTTAATTGTCAATTTGTATCCTGACTGCCTGCGATATCACAGGAATTTTTGAATACTTACCTTCAAGAGCCTTAAGTATGGAGTATGAAATAGTTGATAAAACAAACCAAAATAAAGTATTACACATCATTAAGCCATAAAGACTCATCCTGAATTCTATAGGTAATGCACGAAAAGTAGCACCAAGAAGCGAATTAATTAAAAAGAGCAAAATTGCTTGCAGCACATTAAAACGAATAAACGGCCTGTCAGGTATAGGACTTTTTGCTCTAACAAAAAGATAATAGAGTACAAAAAATACAATAAAGGCCAGGGCTGGGTGAGTCACATAAAATAAGACAAAAGGCATTAAAGTTTTCTTATAAACACTCATGATACTGAAAGGATAATCTGGTAAAATCTGCTGGCCAAAATTCTGTAATCCTTCGAGTAGCGGTAAGCCATATGGCAAAATTGAGCCAACTCTATCAATAACAGTGACCCCATGCCTGCCGATTGTTACGCCTGGCTTGCTAACAGCAAGAATACATATGCGATAAACAACAGCTGTTATAAGGAGCAATATAAACAATATTACGATAGCTAGCATCCATTGAGGTAGTGTATCTAGCATAATATATTTTGTCATTCAGTAAATATAAATAAAATAATAACATATTAATAACTATCATTGAATACAATAATTATTAAGAATAATACTGATTCTACAATATAATGTTATTAATTTTCAATGATTACAATAACTAGAATTATGTTCAGCGTAATTAATAAATATAAAAATGAAAAACTATACAACCAGCATGGATCAATTTCGGATTGGCAATAAAACCTTTAAATCTAGACTTATGCTGGGAACAGGAAAATATCATAGTACAAGAAATGCCATTGAAAGCATCAAGATAAGCGAAGCCGAAATTGTAACAGTTGCTATCAGAAGAGCCAATATAGACTACAGATCAAGCAGTGGGATATTGAAAAATCTAAACTGGAATCATCTATGGCTTCTTCCTAATACAGCAGGATGCACTAATGCAGAAGAAGCTATCAGAATCGCAAAAATAGGAAGAGAGTTAAGCAGAAGAATTGGTCAAATAGAGAATAATTTTGTTAAGCTAGAGGTTATTCCAGACGCAAAATACCTACTACCTGATCCAATAGGAACACTGAAAGCAGCTGAGTATTTAGCAAAAAAAGACTTTAATGTTTTAGCGTATACAAACACAGACCCTATGCTAGCCAAGCAATTGGAAGAAGTTGGATGTGCTGCCGTTATGCCTTTAGGATCACCAATAGGATCTGGACAAGGGCTGCAAAATCCTTTTAATTTATCTTTAATCATTAACAATTCAAATATACCTATCGTTATTGACGCAGGAATCGGAACAGCTAGTGAAGCCTCCTATGCAATGGAGCTAGGCGCAGACGGAGTATTGATTAATACAGCTATTGCGCAAGCAATTTCTCCACAGAAAATGGCCTGTGCAATGAAGCTTGCAGTGCGAGCAGGAAAACAAGCACAATTAGCTGGGCGAATAAAAATCAGGAAACTTGCTCAAGCGAGTTCGCCAACAAGACATATATCAAATTAGCTTAATATCACAAAAATGATAATCATAATAGATAACTACGACAGCTTTACATTCAACTTAGTGCAATACGTAGGAGAATTTGGACACTCAATCAAAACTATAAGAAGCAATCAGGCCTGCCTTAATAAATTACAGGACTTAAATCCGTCTCATATTATTATCTCACCTGGACCAGGTTGTCCGCAAGAAGCAGAGGTATCTCTTAGAACTATTGCTCACTTTGCGTCTAAAATACCAATTTTGGGAGTGTGCTTAGGGCACCAAAGCATAGGACATGTGTACGGAGGAACAGTTAAAAAGCTCCAAAGACCTATGCATGGCAAAATATCAAAAATATATCATAACAAACAAGCTATTTTTAAAAATATACCTAGTCCATTTAATGCTGCTCGTTATCATAGTCTTATTATTGACAAAAACAGTGTTCCTGAAAGTCTTAGGGTTACAGCAGCAACTGAAGATGGCTTAGTTATGGCTTTTCAGCATATTAAGTATTCTAACGTACAAGGAGTTCAGTTTCACCCCGAAAGTCTATGGACAGAGTATGGAAAAAAAATTATAGAAAACTTCTTATCAAGCATTGACTAAAATAAATCAGCATAATTCTTGCGAACTAAATATATTTCATCTTCAAATGCTAATAATGCTCGATTGGTTTCGCCGGCAACGTACAATATGCTAACGTGCTTACTGGCCCAAATTTGAGAATAGGAAATATAACTTAATAACATACTAATCATCAACGTCAAAAAGCCAAAATAAGCTAGGGCAATACCTGGATCAGTTTTAATTTGTAATCCCGTAGATGCAATTAAGTCTTTAAAAACAACAGGTACACCATGGATTATATTTCGAAGACCGTAATGTGTCATATGGATCAGTAAACCATGCTCGTTATATACATAAAGCCTATCATCTAAATTAGAAATTACTATAAAAATTTTCCTCTTGTCATCTAATGCTAAATCACAAAACCAAGACTGAGAATTTGGCGCGCCGCTTAAAGAACCTTGCCGTAGAGGTTTCACTAATTGATAATTTGACCCAATTTTTACTCTTAAAGCATCTATCCTCCAGTCTGTCTGGTAAAAAGTTAATCCATTAAACCTCAAGGGTCTATTTACAGATAGCGACTTTTTCAAAAATATGTTACCGTAATTATCAATTAATGAAACATTAGAGAAAAACTGCCGCACTGAGCTATCTTGATGAAAGGTCAAAAAAAAATCGTCAACTCTTGCCAATAAATTATAAGAAGCAGAACTACAGTAGCCTGATTTAACAAAATTTTGAACATGAAAAATTTCACTGCTAGGTACTATTTCTTGCACAATGAAGCCATTAGTAAATCCAAGAACAGAGCCAGTCAAGGTCAAAATAATACCTGCATGAACAAAGATAGGAGCTAATCTACCTACTAATCCTTTATATGCATATAAAGCTGCTCCTTTATGAAAAATATAATACTTCTTCAAGCTCAGTGTAAAAGCCAGATTAAGAATAGAGCAGTATTTTAAATTACTACAGTATTTTTTGCTTTCTATTCCTGTTTTAGTGCGTAAAAAACTCCACCTTCTTGCAATTTTTAACATAGGTAATTGAGTTGAAAATGTACATAAAAGCAAGCTAAAAAAAAACAAGAACAATAAAACCAAGAACCAGTACGTAGAATAAACATGATTTAGACCGAAACCAATAATCTGCCTCCAATTTATTAAAAAAAGAATAGAGCTACTGCCCGAATAATTAAGCTTATAATAGCCCAAAGGCTGATCTTGCTCAATAACGGTGCCTAGAATACTAACAAATGCCAGGATTAAAAATAGACTAATGGAAAAACGCAAGCTAGCTATGGACTTCAGAAGATACAATGCTTTACTTTTTATACGCATTCACAAGCTCCTAGATAATATATGAAAATAGACAAGAGGCCAATCAAATAGATTAAAATTTAGCACAACAACTTATATTATATATCGGCATTAAGTAAGAACTCATGAAATAAAGAAAACTGCTATTTTTAAGCTCCTCAGGAAGGATTTGAACCTACGACCAATCGGTTAACAGCCGATTGCTCTACCACTGAGCTACTGAGGATGTTATCGGTTTACCGTAACACATTATTTACAGCTTTTCAAGAGAATATATTTGTAGCAAAAGGTTGATCAAAAATACTATATTTGATATAGTTACTAAGTGGGCGGACGTGGTGAAATTGGTAGACACGCTAGATTTAGGTTCTAGTAAGATTATCTTGTGAGAGTTCGAGTCTCTCCGTCCGCAATTAGGATAAAAGCAGCAAAACTGAGGAAATAAATTTATAATTAATCTACTGACCTTATTAAAAAAAAAGATAGTTTTTTTGTCAAGATCCTGGATCGTTGTCATAATAAGGGTAACAAGATATGACTTGGGAAGTATCCTCAAAAATCCTAAATAAAAACATATGACTGCTACTTTAGAAAGACGCGAAAGCGCAAGCCTGTGGGAACGTTTCTGTGCATGGATTACCAGCACTGAAAACCGTCTATATATTGGATGGTTTGGCGTACTAATGATCCCAACCTTATTAACAGCTACATCTGTATTCATCATTGCTTTTGTTGCTGCTCCTCCTGTTGATATTGACGGTATCCGCGAACCAGTTGCTGGATCTCTGCTATATGGAAATAATATTATTTCTGGAGCAATTATTCCTAGTTCTGCTGCTATCGGTATCCACTTCTATCCTATCTGGGAAGCTGCTTCTCTAGACGAATGGCTATACAACGGTGGGCCTTACCAGCTAATTGTTCTTCACTTCCTGCTTGGTGTATGTTGCTACATTGGCCGTGAGTGGGAACTAAGCTATCGCCTAGGTATGCGTCCTTGGATCTCAGTTGCTTTTACAGCTCCTGTTGCAGCTGCAGCTGCAGTTTTCCTTGTTTATCCAATCGGACAAGGAAGTTTCTCTGATGGAATGCCTTTAGGTATATCTGGTACATTCAACTTCATGCTTGTTTTCCAAGCTGAACACAATATCCTAATGCACCCGTTTCACCAACTAGGTGTAGCAGGTGTATTCGGAGGCTCATTATTCAGCGCTATGCATGGATCACTAGTTACATCTAGCTTAATTCGTGAAACGACTGAAAATGAATCTGCTAATAATGGCTACAAGTTTGGACAAGAAGAAGAAACTTATAACATTGTTGCTGCTCATGGATACTTTGGTCGTCTAATATTCCAATATGCAAGCTTCAATAACTCTCGCTCACTTCACTTCTTTTTAGGCTTATGGCCCGTAGTAGGCATTTGGTTTACTGCTATGTCTGTAAGTACAATGGCATTTAACCTAAATGGATTCAACTTCAACCAATCAGTTGTTGATAGCCAAGGCAGAGTAATTAATACTTGGGCAGATATTTTAAATAGAGCCAATCTAGGTATGGAAGTAATGCATGAAAGAAATGCACATAACTTCCCGCTAGATTTGGCTTCTGGTAAATCTCTACCAGTAGCTCTAGTAGCACCTTCAATTAACGGCTAATCAAGTTATTGCAAATAATAATTAGCTAAGAAATGTCTAAAACCACTATCGCTTTTAAAAGCGATAGTGGTTTTTACAGTAAATACATACTAGAATTAACAATCTGAGAGTAAAGTATTAAAGGAGCAACCGGAAAATGAGGTAGATGT
>JAAUYH010044267.1_pt1 | contig 28680 bp, 20 predicted proteins | sample 7278061 | NCBI WGS metagenome assembly JAAUYH01 (sample SAMN14350203, study PRJNA611818) | marine sediment metagenome | isolation source: surface marine sediment (0.6m) | place: French Polynesia: Moorea | collected 2018-08
CTGATTCAAACGACAGCGGATGATGAAAACGAAGAGTACTGCAAAGCGAACGCTCGTTATGCAGCCGGTGCCGGGCAGCAGTATCAATTAGCCGCAGACAGAAGTGCCAAACTCGATAGTGATATTCGAACTGATATTGGAGCGCCCGCAAAAGCTCTCGCAGGGTATGCGAATGCTATTGCCGAAATGTGGGAAGGAAAAGCGTGCGAGATCTCTCAGAACGTGACCAAACTTGTAGGCAGGCTCCGCAACGCGAGGAAAGCACTTGACGCTGCTTATGTTGATACATCAAGGTTAGTGAATCTGGAAGCATTAAAACGCGAACTACTTGATCACATAGCTGTGCTTGATGGTGAACTTTTCGCAATGCAAGGTTCTGCGGAAGAGAAGCACAAGGGGGTAGAGGCAGAGCGGAACTTACCAGTAATTGACCCACATGAAGAAGAAATGTTCGACATTGAGGATATTGTCAACTGCACTCCTGTAGACCCTACTGTTGAAGCACTTGCATTATCTTTCCTCCCGAACGGACCACAACATGAGCCTACAACAGAACGAATGCAATTGGAAATAGAGTCGAACTCTTCTCTTGATCATAGAGATGGAATATGGATGTTGCAACATCCTCATGAACGTGGAACGAACCCGCACTATTCAGCAACAAGAAATGAATATCCGAATTCTCATTCCATGAGCACAGACTCACAAGATACAATTTTGAATTTAGGAAATCCGTTCTTGGGGGGAGAAGAAAGCACTAGTATGGTTCAAGTTAATCCGAGAACTTTGAAATTCTTAGCAGTCATATCTGTTTTCGTTTTCCTCCGTATTGTTTTGATTTAATCAATTAACCACCAACTGGCATTAGAATTATCTCTGTAATCAGTTTGAAATTCTGCGGAATATTTTCGGACAACCAAGTACACTGCCAAACTGTTTACGACAGTATTAAAGATTTTCTGGCAAGTAGCTTTCGCATCAAACTCAATTACATTGAGGCCCTAGTTTGTGATAGCCAGGGATTCGATTAGAGAATTTGTAGACGAACAAGTATTTTGAGGAAATATGATCGGTATTAGTTCGGTTATTTCTTCATAACGGTCAAACAGAACAATGGCTTCTTCTTTCTATTATTGAGAACCAACAGGGAGAATTAGACAAAAATTGATCTCAAGAAAGACGAAACAGACATATCTTGTTTGTGAAATTATGGTCATGCACCTATATACTAGCGAAAATGGTAAATGAGCAAAGGGAAATAAAAGGGAAAAGATCGTTAATAACAGTAATAAATCCATTTTTTAAACGAAATTGTTAGATGAACATCACCTGAGATGGTTCAAAAACTATTTCGTAAAACTCTGGATTTCTGAAAGTATTTTGAAATAAATTAAAAACATAAAGGCATGACAATCGAAAAAAAACTCGACACACCATTTGTTAGTAAATAAGTAATAAAATAATATCATATAAAGCACTACATTCGATTCACCGCCACTAACACGAGACACATTGCCATAATTCTCCATAGTTCAAAGATTTCCACCTTTAGCATAAAATTAATGTAGGAGATCTATTACATATGTTTGTATCAATTCCTTCAAAATGATGAGAATTTGGACATTCAATGTTAAAAACTTAGGCTATTTTTCTACACTTCATTAACTATTTAGTTCAATGAGTTTCCCGCATGGTTCCTATCTTTTATTCGAGTCAAATCGATTTTCAGCATATAGAGTGCACTTTACCGTAAAATACCTTAGTCACTATTCTGAACTATTGCGGTCTTACTGTGCAATTCCAAAGGTATCCGAGCGCTTCACTCTACAGCGGAGTTCAATAATTTGAGTACAATTCCATTATTAGGAGTTCCAAAACACGATACAGCTAAAACTTAAACAATAAATGAAAAGATATCGGAAATCTAATTACATGAGAAAACTTTGACACAGCTATAATCAAAGCTTAATTACGACGAAATAAGAAAACGTAATGGGACTGTGATACGAAAATTATTCAGAGCAAATTTTTATAGATTATTTCAAAAAACGAGCTCTAGCAAACATGTGCGGTATTCATATCAATTTACAGAACATAGATATCTTTATTGGCACGCACTAGCACATGCCAGTCAGATGGCTAACGAAGCAATGTAGCGAGTAAAATATTCTAGTGCTAATATATCCAAGCATCATACCTTAACAGTTCCAATGATCCAAAATATCTCGTTAACAAAGACAGAAATGCTATTCATCGAATTTTATTCCGAAGCAGGATATAGATCCAGCACCCTCAAGGACAGGCTACCGGACGATAAGTGCGTTACATACTATTTCAGGTCAGTTCTCTTAGACTTTCTCGAATCATTTACAAGCTCATAGGTAAATCGCAATCAGAGATTACTTCAATCTGGCAACGAATATTAGGTGAGGCATATTTGGTGAATTGGCTTTAGCTCGAAGATCTTGAAACCAGAAAGTTTTCTCAGCTGTATATGTACGAATTTACAATTGTTGAAGAAGAGATTCAAAGCTTTGGCTAATCCTATCAACTGTGTAGAAGATCGGTGTAAAAAGAATCACTAGAACTAGAGCAGGTGTTGCCGATGCGGCACTCAAGATTGCCGATTAAAGACAACTGTAAATGTATCAAAGGAGCTCACATAGTGGGAATAGAAGGTTGATGGAAAATTAAGAAGACCTTTGGAGGCGTATCAGAGGTACTATACTCATTCAATGAGATTGTTCATTTGATTCACTTGTCAACCATATGAATATTTTACATGACCCGCAGTAAAATAATTATTTCGTGCAATTCCTCTGAAATAGTTTTAGTATTAGAAACTTTTGCGGTAGTCATATAATCAAATATCATAACAGAAATGATTGAGAGTTTCTCTCCAATAAGGTTTAAAGTTTCTGTGTCAATAGCAAAAATGTATTGAAAATGCATGTAAATGCGATTGTCAAGGATAGGCTTGGAATGTATGTGTACCAGTTAATGACACAAACTGTGCCAGAGGCCGTTGCTAAACTCACATAGCAAAAATCTGTAACGGACATCGATACCCATCAATCGTGTTCCAGAAGTTTGTAGAGGCATGAAACCAATAATTATGAAAGCGAATATCTATTAGAATTATTAGAATCGTTCCGTTTTCATATAATTCGAGCAAGATAATGCAATCGATTATGTGATTTAATGGATCATCTAGAGATATTGCGACTACGCCTTATTTGTTATTAAGATGTAGCCAATTGAATGTAGAAACTCTGTTAAACAATGAAATCTGGAGAAAATTCCGAAGCCAATAAAGAATGTGCTTCACAGGTTCAAGCAAATTTATCAACAATTTTATTGAAAAATTGTTACAAGCTCACTCTCTTGAATGAATACCGTTAATTATTCTGAGACGACAGACTCTGAATCCGATGACAAAACTTAAATTAATAGCATGTTAGCCTTCTTTACGAAGTATGATCTACTGATATTTAACTGTTGCACTGGTCGTTGCCAGGATTACTTGAACATTCGCAGATTTCTGCCGGTTGGATTACTAAAAGGGCAGTGAAAAATTGGGGAGCATGATTCACTCGAATAGTTATCTGTTTCCTTTCTCTGCAGGCTGATATCAGTAACTAATCGTGCAGTTTTTCGCCGTATTCGATTAATTCAGAAATCAATTTGATCCGTTGATGTTGAATTACAATTGGTATTCCTAGAACTGAATTAACTTATTTACAAGTTAGTAGCATTTGTACAATTTCGTGCTATTTCGTATTTACGATACGGAGTCAAGTTCCATCGCGTAGTATGTCTACAAGCTTTGAAACTTCAAAGAATATGAACTGTTTAAACTTGCCAGTTATTAATTTAACATTTAAATTTGGAGAAGTTGCCGAGATAAATTGACAGTCGAAAGATGTCTGAATGTGAGAAGGGTTTCCCACTAACGCACAGTTGCCGTTAACTGGAAGAGGGCCGATTTCTACCAGGGAGCGTGGCTACCGTTGCCATTGAAAGATGACTGACTGCGAGTGCTTTGAGGGCCAATCAGAAGGCTAGGAGAATATATCTCCTTATTTTTGTCGGACACCATCAGCAGAGTGGGTGTGACCACTTCCCCGTTTCAATATCGATCGTTATGTGACCTGTACGAATCAACAAGAGATTAATCGTACCTTCTGTATCTCGCCCGACAATGCTGCGTTCAGCACGTCCAATGAGGTAGCACTAGCACTTCGTATCTGGAGCTCCACTCCATTAGCGCAGAATACGAGATGCCAAGGACGATAGTGGAGATTTACACAGCTTAGATGCACGCGGTAGGACGAAATCGATAACTGCTCGAGTCGATAGTTCAAGTTCGCACATTACAAACTAGAACAATTGAAGACGTCACCCCAAAAAAGGCCTAACTCGGTGCACAATCGGACATCATCTGTCAAACTCGAATGGAAGTACCGTAGCCTATTCCATAAGTGCGCGAAACGAGATGCGAGCAACAATACTGGACTGTCCATGCATAGTCACATCGATCGGTAACAATGCGACGAGGAAACAATGACATGATGTCAAGTATACGAGCGCGCAAAGTAGCTCATCGAGCTCAACGGTAAACAAGCGTGAAATGCGGTAACAAAATTGGAATGCGCCACAAGTCCGCGCAACGACCCAATCGGGAAGAGCAGGCGAGAATTCAGGGAACGAAAACGGCTACCCCGCGCAACTGCCATAGTCGGCGAATTTCATTACAACATGGCCTAGCGCAGCAAGCGCCATGTTCAAATTCAGAACGTTTCTGCTCCACATGACGTCATTACTCAGGGCAGGGTATTCCTGAAATGGGCACGGCAGTACGATTGGGAGGGAAGCGGAAGAGCGCCATCATTACGCAGCTACACATACAGTACACCCGCAACGGCCGCGCTGCACGGTATCCATCGGATCTACGCGACAAGCGATACGAAACCGGCTAGCTACACTCGGGACGTGCATAATATACAGAATCAACGCCATTTTACAACTACAGACTGCAGTATTAGCATCGAAAGTACAATACGTCACCAACCGCGCCACAACGCGGAGTCCAGCACGAAACACGCCAACTCCCGCAGCTCCGCCCAGCGGTGACGCACTCTTCTATCTGGCGGGTTTGCCCGCCTCCACATCACCTACTCGTGTCGGGACGGTGATGTGGGCTGCGCTATCGCCAGTCTCCACCTCCACTTCCATCGGGGGGTGGCCCGAATCCTCGCTGGGCGCGGGCCGTAATCGCGAGAACGCCATCTGAATGAAATGCGCGATAGAGCTGATCGTCTCGTCGTAGAACTCCTCCCACGTCAGTAGGTGGCTCTGGTTATTGCCCTGCCGCAACGCCGCCACCGGCGGGAACTCCTCCTCGTCGCTGACCGAGCACAGGGTCTCCTGTTGTGACTCGATGTCGCTGTCCTCGCCGTCGTACACCTTCATTTGGTGCTCGCGCACGACCGACGCCGCGACGCACTCCGCGGCGTCGAGCGCGATAAGAATCGAGTAGAGCACGAACACGGTGTTGCGCAGCGGTGTGGGCGTGGTGATCACCGTATCAAAAAGGCCCCACTGGCCCTGCGGCACGATTTCGCCCGTGCCCGCAATCAGTATCCATACGAGCCCGATCTTGAGCACGGCGAGTAGCACGTTGGTTTTCTTCTGTTTCTCGGGAACGGTTAGGAAGCCGAGAAATAGCAGGACGAACCAGCGAAACGAAGTGATCATGCCGAACAGAACGTGTGGCGCTTCGAGTTTCGACCCATACGCGATTATTAGCGGGTTGGGTTGTATCTCTTGTATTTCGCCGGAAAGGCCGCGGAACAGCATGAACGCGGCAAGGACGATCATGCAAGTGAACGTGCGCAGGGACTTGAAGACCCATTCTACGTAGGTGTGGCGGCCCTTGTTGAAGCGGCCGGATATCGACGCGACGGCGGCGATGAAGATGGGCGCCACCTCCTCGGTGGCGATGTTCTGCACGAGGACGGTGGCGGCGACGTACGGCACGACCATGGTCATGTAGAGGCGCGCGGAGGAGGTGATGGTGCGCTGCCCGAAGCGGCGCTGCGTGCGGAACGACAGCCCGCTCAGCCCGGCGGGCGGCGAGGACACGGAAGCGGTGGAGTACACGTTGACGATGGTGAGCCCGGTGGCCAGCGTGGTCACGAACTCGCTAAACTCCAGCTTGCGCACCATCGCATGGGGCCTGCAGGCGGGGCGTGCCGGCGAGCGGTGAACGATGTGCGGCGCGCTGACGCTGCTGTTGAACCAGTGTGCCTAGAAACGCATGGTAATCCGGGAGTGTTAGTGCATCGATCCGGTTCGTATCAAACGCTAGCGACATGCGACGTAACGGCGAAGTGTGGCATCAAGTCACGTAATCATACGTGGCGTTTACAATTCAATGCGAACATTTGCCACTTCCCCATTGGCCACTAACCCCCGCCTGTAAGGTGCCTGCTACGTCATGGCTCTGGGTGCGTCTAAGTTACGGAATCCCGCGCTTGGTGGGTAGGGCAAAGAGAGCACCCGGTCGCCCTTCAGAGGACGCGCGCGTTTCAGTCGTCTCAAACCCACTTGAACTCTACAGTGAAATCGGTGTGTGTGTGTGTGTGATGTTACAGATGCTGGAAGTGCAGTAGATGATGATTGTAGCGAAGAAGATGAAAAAGAATTACTCATCACGGCCAATATAGCAAGTTTGCATGATACTGTAGTAAAAACGACAGCAACAGAAGAGTGTGTGTATACAATTCCTACCACACATAAATTAGATACAGTGCGATGCATAGAAATTTAAAGTGTGGTGGGTGGCGCATAAGAGTTTCTCACCAGAATTGAGGAAGGAGAACAACAATCAAGTATTCATAATGGGAATAATCAATCGCGTGGGCACGTGATGGAAAAGCGAGAATACTGTACTGTACCGAGAGAAGTTAAAGTGCAAGTGGTGTAGAAACCAGATTGCCCACGAGGAACGATGGATTCCGCGCCCCTACCACCCGCGGTTACGTCACAAGGCCGAGCACATCGGAAATATCCTAATCTCTATCGATTCCGCACTCACCACGTCCAAAGTCCTAATCAGAATTAGAGAGGATTCGCGGAACGTGGTGCCGGCTGCATGGATGGCGATTCAGGACCTCCCGCACTTGCCCATGTCGGCCGCCCCCGCGCACGCGCCATCGCGAGCGCGAGTCGCTCGCACGTGTGGAAGGCGAGGGAAAGAGCGGGCGATTGTACGCCGTCGTGCCGACTCGCCCCTTCAGGTCGATGTGTCGCGCGTGCGTCTGACGCGGGTGGACTGTAGCGAGCCCGAGATAAATACACCACTCGACGTCCTCCGGCGCACCCCCATTTCTACAACTTGTCGAATGGCCGATGTATCTTCGGATCCAGTTTCTTCCATTGCTAATTTTATTCCGCGGCGTCGTTTCAAACTGTGCACAGCTATGCCCACGTCCAACGCACTACCTTCGAATACGCTGCGCTACTCGCTTCTCGTGCGCCAATATGCAAACACCCGTACTGTACAGTACTCGGCTCCTCACTCGTGAGTGTCAGGGCAACAGGCATTAGCAGTTCACTGCCTGATCTGTTCGAAAGTGGAGCACCAACTGCAAAACTGTAAACCAAACTTGAATTCTGCTATATCTTACCATGTCATCTTTGGAAGCAGTCGGCTTCGCATGCGTGCATCCACGATGCCTACATTGGCCAACTAATGTTCTTAAGGTTCCGCAATGTGAGTTGGAGCACAACTCAAGCCATGGCCCGCCTGTTCCTCTTCGCATCCCTCTCTTTGCTTCTAACTCTGGGCGCCGCCCAGGTCACGTGCCGCGGAGTCATCTCCTCACCGCCGCTCATCACCAGCGATGTCAACGTTCCCGCCGGTGCCACCTGCACGCTCAATGGCGTCAACGTCACTGGCTCCGTCATGGTCATGGATGGCGCCGGCCTAGCCACCACCGGCAAAGTGCGCGTGTTCGGTACCATCAGTGGTAACAACTGCGGTTCATTCTTCCTCGCTGGCGTACTCGCCGTTTCTGGCGGTGTCTCCGCAACTAAGTGTAAGATGGTCGATGTGGGTCGTCGCGCAAACGTTGGCTCCCTGATGACCACCGATGTGGGCCAGGTCGTCGTGCAGGGTAGCGTCGCATTGCTCAACATCAATGGCAACACGGCACTCACGGTGAACGGCGGTTCCGTGCTTGGCGGTGGTATCTCTCGACAGAACGCTGTCGGGTCAACCACTCTGTGCGGTGCCACTGTCCTTGGCGGAATCAAGTTGCAGAACGTTGAGGGTGACTTCCTTGCCGCTGCCGGGCGCACCTGCCCGAAGAGTGACATCTCGGGCACCCTCGAATTCTCCAGCACCAAGGGTACCATTAGCATTGGGGGTGGTATGTTACTCGGTGCCGATTTCATCGCTCAAATCCACGATGGCCCTATCACCTTGGCCAACACGCATCTCAGCGACGTTTCGATCTCCCAGGTGGAGGGCGGGCTCACGCTGCGCAACGTCATTGTCGACTCAGACGGCACGGTGTCGATGGTGCGAGGGGCTATCACGGTGACGGGCAGCTCGTTCGACGGGGACTTCTCGCTGATCCGCAACCCGGGGGTGGTGAAGATCACTAAGAACGATTTCACGCTGGAGGATATCCTGATCACGAACAACGGGTTCGTGAGCATCACCAACAACGCCAACTTCTCGTTCGCCGCGAGCGAGAACGGCGGCGTTGAAGTGATCGACAACCAGTTCATCACCACGGCGAGTATCAACAAGAACCAGGGCATCACCCGCATGGTGGGTAACAGCTTCACCTCGCTTAGCTGCACCGACAACAATCGAGTCGTGGGCAGCCGTAACTCAGTCATGTTCGGCACCGGCCAGTGTGCGAACTTGTAGACTGTGCTAGCAATCTAGACACTTATTAAATGCCGTCGTAGCTGTTTCGTAGCTGACTCGTTTCCGGGTCGATCCCTTTGATCCGCCCGGCTCGTGATTGTCAATATCGTGTGTTCGCAGAAGGTAATAGCTGTTGATGGTTCCGCCTCGGGATCTGTGGTGTACCTAATGTGCACTCAATTTTTTATGCAAGATTTGAAGGTCGAACACGTGCCTCGTGAGCATTAGCAATTCTGGAATTTGGATTGCTTGTCTTTTCCCTGTACCCACATTGCACATCGTCCACTGCGAGTTTTTCAAATCCCAACATGGTATCTGGGTGACGAAATTCTTCTCTTCTGCTGGCGTCATCGATCAACTGAACGCGCGTAATGGCGATGCGGGACAGGGCGAAGCTGTATCTGAGTGTATGGGTGGAGACTAAAGAGATACGCGGAACGCGGTTTGATACGCCACGGCACTATGTAAGTGTGTGAGCAAGAAATGGTGCCCCTTGTTTCTGCAGTAGTCGTGTTTGCCGCCTACTCGTGTCGGTGTGGGCTCGCGGTGACTCGCAAAACGTTTGGGCGCGCGCGCGCACATGCGACGCTGTAGCGGCCACTTGCATTCGCGTCGGGGCGGCTCCCCAAATATCTCGTGCCTCAGCGATTCGTTCAGTATTTTCGGTGCACCAATGCATATTGGATGGATGACGCGTATCATCGTTATCCCAGATGGTCCTCACATATTTGGATATTGAGATTATGCTCTCACGTGTAAGGCCGTTGCTATCAAGATTTAGTTTAACTCAGTGGGCAGTGAGTTAGGCATGTGTCTCTAGGTATTCATGTAAATTTAAATGTAGCTTTTGGTGCTCTCTTCTCCTCCAACTTTTGAGGAATGTTTCATAGTCGGCGTGCCCCGTTGGATATGTCTGCCCATGAAGCTGATGAGCTGGCGTAAAGCCAGATACCAAGCCCGCTCATATGAGTCATTGTACGCAAGGCTGGACATCGCTTGAATTCGGGAAGATATCAAAATTATTTCGCTGTTTCACTAGTTTCTTGATCCTCTCCGGGCGTATACGTAGTGCACCTCAATTCATTCGCAGGGGGTGAGACCGGCCCCGCTTATTAACCTCAGCACGCGCAGCACTGACTCGTCTCATCACACCTCACCGAGATCCATCATGAAGTTCGGATACTTGATTTCCCTTGCCCTGCTCGTCGTTGCCGTGCATGCACAGCAGGAATGTACAGGGGTGATTTCGTCACCACCCCTCATCACTAGTGATGTCAAGGTGCCGCCTGGTGCTACTTGCACACTGTCTGGTGTTAACGTCACTGGCTCTGTGCAGGTGTCCCCCAACGCTGCATTCGCCACTACCGGGAAAGTGCGTGTGTTCGGCTCCGTCTCTGGCACCAACTGTGCTTCGTTAGTGCTGGCTGGCAAACTCGCTGTCAGTGGTGGTGTCACCTCGACTGGGTGCAAGCTGATTGATGTCGGGAAGAATGCCAATGTGGGGTCGTTGATGACCACTAATGTGGGTTCGGTCGTGTTACAAGGTACTGTTGCCTTGCTTAGCATCGGCGGTAACACCGATCTCGTCATCAACGGCGGTCGTGTCCTTGGTGGCGGTATCTCCCGTCAGAATGCCAAGGGATCAACATCGATATGTGGGTCCGTCGTGCTCGGAGGTATCAAGCTACAGAATGTTGATGGGGGCTTGAGCGCCAAGGCGACCGCCACCTGCACGAAGAGTGACATCTCGGGAACTATTGAGCTAACCAACACTAAAGGTGATGTGAAGATTGGCGGTGGCATGCTGCTAGGTGCTGACTTCATCGCTACCATGGTGGACGGCAATGTGGAGCTGTCGAACACCCATCTATCCGACGTCTCCATCAACGACGTGTCTGGTACTCTCGGTCTAATGAACATCATCGCAGACTCGGACGCGACGGTGAGCAACGTCGATCAGTCGATCACTGTCACTGGGTCGTCCTTCGATGGCGACTTTTCGATCACAAGGAACATCGGGACCGTGAACATTGTGAAAAACGACTTCACCCTGGAAGACATCCTCATCACCAACAACAACAAGGTGAGCATCCGTAACAACGGCAACTTCTCCTTCGCCGCCAATGAGAATGGCAACATCGAGGTGTTGAACAACCAGGCCATCACCACCGCCAGCATCAACAAGAACACCGGCGTAACCACTATCACAAGCAACACCTTCGAAACCCTGTCATGCACCGACAACAACCAAGTTGTTGGGTCGCAGAACAACGTCATGATGAGTACCGGCCAGTGCAGCAACCTATAACAAACTTAACATTGCACTTTCCGCCAGTCTGGTACTTAATGCATGTATTACTGTTTAGTCTAACGTAAATCTCTTCCGTCTGATATTCCTCTATTACGTTTCCTACTCGTGTTCGTCCAGATGCTGTCTGAGAAACATTAGCAAATGTTGATGACGTTGGCCATTCACTGTAACTGCCCTGTTCACACGCTTCCAAGCAGTTGAATTACGGTGCACTTGGTGTTCGTCATCCTGTCGCGTGATGTTGCTACTGTACTATGCCTCGCAGTTAGAGTTTTTACTGTCGTCGCTCCTGTCTTCAGGTGTACGCACCGCGACGCGTGGTGACATCGATTTGCTGTTGCTGTTTGTGCCGGGACGAGTCCGAGGCATTTATATTCCCACACCTCAAAACTAGCAGTCCCTCAATGAGATGCCGAGTGGGACTTATTCGGTGCACGATGAGGAACGATTGGGAATCTGAACATTCGAGCAAGTGAGAAATCGTCTCAGATTATGCTTTATTGGATTGGACGACTGGACTCCTCAGGACCATCGCAGTGCGTTGAGAAACGGTTTTTCGGATACATGGCTGAACTGTATGTATGTAGTGTGATTCTTAAGTTGCGGTCACACAGTCTCCAGTAGTGAATGAGGACTTATGGACTCTCCGTCAGATCAATTCACGATGTCACTAGGAATGTCCACTGAAGGCATGCCTGGGACTTATTTTTTATGAATCTCGGCAGATGGGTAAATTATGAATTCAAAGAATCAAACAATCATCGGTAGGCATTCAGTCAGAGATGAGGAGATTATTCTGCCGAACATGTAACTAATATAAATAACTGGACCTCTAATGGTACCGTTCACTTTCGATTGGCCCCTTTCCACTTGTTTCGGACCTGGAAGCAAAATTCCACACTCACTGAGTCCAAATATTGTCATAGATTACGTTGCCTAATATACATGAATTATCCACTGTCGCACCTAGTTTCGTCAGTATGCAAGATATCTAACTAATGGACCCGAGAAGAACTGTATACAGTAACAGACCGTTGCTATAGTGCAGTACAGCTGAAGTAAAGTTCTTGGAAATTTAGTCATATGCTCGACTGCCTTCCAGTCCGCCAATATTGCATCCGTTTCAAATTTTTTATGCCCATACATTTGAGACATGTTTCTAATTTAATTCCGGTGTTTGTCTATCATCGCCAGAATCGTTTGAGCAGTCGGAAATCCAAGCCGGTGTTTTTATTTCATTTGAAATCAAGGTAAAAAAATATTTCTCGTAGCGCGTTTGGTTGCACTCATCAAATGTTAACGCAGGAACGTATTGGGTACTGGAAAGGATGCACCCTTCTCTCCCGAGACAGCCGTTGCACAGCATAAACGTGTGCATGTCATTATGATTATGTAGAATTCTAATCAGAACCGATACCAGAGCAAGGCACATGTTGCAAAGCGAGATATTTCAAGTTGTCAATCTCAAAGAAATAGAACTATTTGGTAATAGACAATGAAAAAGTATGAAATCAGAAGATAGTTTTCAACTGCAACTGATTTCATTTGTTAAATGGGATTTAACGAAATCGGGCTATGAGCATCAGGGGAAGGAATAGTAACTATTTCTTGAAGAGCTCATAGAATCAGGAATTATGAAATATTGTTAACAAACATGGCAAATCGGACTGGCACAATGAATTCATTACCACATAAGCTTGTCTTCTCATTCCGCTGTAGCTCATGAACTAAGACTCTTGTTTTGATAGCAACACAATGCGAATATTAGAAACAGGAAAATATAGTATATTCTAGATCTACGGTCCTATTAAAACTGATAAACAGCACGAGTGGAGTACTGCTTTAGCGGGAAGCCGTCTAATATGAGAGCAAGTATTCATTGGCCAATTTTAAGGCATAACGTCGCATTACGCGCTTTCGAGAGGAATTTTCGTTTTGATTACCTTGCTAGCAGTTTAGAAGAGAATTAGTATTAAAACGTACCTAAGCAACAACGGTTTTGTCCATGAAGCTGTTGAAATGCGCAAATACCCAAAAGAAAGAGAGCCTAGAGAGAAGGAAGGCTAGATTGAAGCAAGGACGGCGACCTAGCTATCTGGTGCAAAGCCATCTCGATAAAATTGCATGGTGGCGGAACAAACGAAACCATTGAGACGACTTACTCGGGAGCCTTTCTACAAGCCGTGAAGATTCAGTACACCTGCACTATACAATAAACTATTCCAATCAAACACATCAGTCATATCCTTTGCTCACGATATCAACCAAATTGACGTCTGAAAAGCGGAATAGATGTCAGGGGAGAGGAGGAGGGGGGAGCAGGTATGCACAATAAAATCAGTACCACCAGTTGAATTGCAAGGTAAGTAGAAAAGTCTACGGCTGCGCGAGAGAATCTCTAGAATTCAAAAAATGCCCTTGACAGTGAATATTTATTCCTTACAAGAAAATCGTTATGCTAAAGAAATTCATATTTCTGTACGCCATAGGGGCTTCATACTAGATGAGGTTCCCAATTCAAGTATCTAAAAGCGCTACAGTCTTAGCGCTCTCTCGCAGAAATCTAGCGATTAATTTCGCGGAGAGGTTTAGAATTGGCGAGAGTTTTGATTAATCTGAAACTCTCATAGCAACCGATTTTACGCAGAGCATTGATTTCGTCGAGATAGTACCAAAAATAGGCAGAGAAGTTCGGGTGGATCTTCCAGGCGTAACACAGACTGACATATGAAGCTGTTCGACTAAAACTGATAGCTTCGAGATAGTTCTTCTCCCTGGGATTTCTGTAGAATGCTCTCATAACCAATTGCAGATACAACCAGGTGCGTATTCTAGTTTTAGAGCTTTTTCTTGACGATGACGCAATACATCTGTAGATATGTGAAAAGCGGTATCGCCTTATCGATAGTAATTTGACGCTCTTTCAGATGCAAGAAAAGCTCGAAAAGTACTCTGTCGTTAACTTGGGTACGAATTCCGCACCAGTATACGTGCGTAGAACCATGATCAACCGAAACCATTGTTTTACAGTAACAAAAGAGCAGCTTTTCGTTCGCCAATATGGACAAGCTGATTTCTGCGTTTTCCGTAAAGCAGAGAAATAAAGGCTCTCATATTGCACTTTCTGTAGTGTTTGTTTTCCTACAGCAACTATAGTGTAGAATCGGGTTGAGTGTTAGCTTGAAACGTTTTTGTACCGAAGAAATTGTGTCCTCTACAACGATCATTAGATTTCTTCTATGTTGGTCATTTGAATCATGAGAAGTGTAATCTTACGACTGCTCAATCACTATGGGTTGATGCACATCACACTGTGCAAATGGCATGGCGATCTGCAGCATGGGGATTCGTGAACTTTACAGGTACTGCGGGAATCTGGAAAGCAGATGCTATCGAACAAGCTGGAGGTTGGCGTTCTGCGAGTCTCGTCGAAGACTGTGAATTGTCCTTTCGACATTTATTCACAGGGTACAGAACTCGATTCGTGAAGGAAATCATTGTGCCTGCGGAACTTCCTGATACGTACACGGCGTATAAGGCGCAACAAAAACGATGGACTCAAGGATGGGTGCAGCTACAAAGACTCCATTTCCGCTTTCTTTTGACAACCTACAAGACTAGCCTTCTTCGAAAATTGCACTTGATCTATCACATTACCATCTCTTGGCAGTGGTGCTTATGGGGCATTTGGGTACTTGTCCAACCTTATGCAGTAGCTAATGCGATGTGGTTTGGAGAATTGGGAGTGGGTGTTGGTACTGTTGTATACGTGATTCCCTCTGTCTTCTACATGGTATTCTCCATATTCGTAGCAAGTTCTGAAACGCGTCACACATACGATACGAGGCATACATTCAAGACTGTGGTGCAGCGCATGTATCGGATAGCGCCTTTCGCATTTCTCAACACCGCGATGCTACCGCATCAATTCATGTCCTTCAACGAGGGTTTGTTCGGTTCGATGAACACTGAATTCGAACGTACACCGAAAACAGCGAGTGTTTCGGGTGACAAGCGTACTCTAAATCGCCAGACAAAAGTGAAAGTTCACTTGCCGTATGTGCTGGCTGAAATATTTTTCATTTTCTACAACATCGCATGGGCGATTGTGTTTGCACGAGACGGAAAGTGGGTCGGTGCAGCCTGCTCTTCAATAGTCTCATTATGTGTCGGCAGCATATTTTGGTTTTATGGAGACCACGCTAACCGCCGACTCTTTGTCCTTCCGAGGTTCGGGGAAATCATGAAGAATACTCTCTTTCGCTTCGAAGAGAAGCTCCTCGTTCCTTCAAATGGTTTCACAATTGTTTAGCCACGTTCTTATACAGAACTTTCGGTACTGCTACAGTACGTGGGACACCAAATTAGAAGAAATTATTCATTGCGTGTACGAATTTCGGGGGGCAACCAAACTGCAACTGCAGATGAAGATTAAATTTATTACATTCACGCGCTCTCTCATGGCGTTCGTTTGGGGTGTTAATTATCTGACGTCTGTATTTCATTCTTTATGGAAGTGTCCCACGTACTGTACCAGTACCAAACTTTATTTGTAGTCTGAACGTCACAATGCATTAAATATGACTGAAACAGAAGGAAAAAAGTTCTTTTTCGATAGTGAATGTCAATTCGTTCTAGGAGTAAGACCGAATGAAATGTTAGTCCAGAAATGACGAGCGAGTTACGTATTCTTCATGAAAATGATATCGAAGGTCATAGCAGTTTGAACATTTTCTCGACAAAATAACTAGTCAGATAACGGACTAGACTTTCAGAGTGCGCGGAGTCATTTCGAAACAAATTCTTCAGTACATCTACATTTATTTCCAGAAGCTAGTTCCAACTCTACCTTGATTCCTTTTGCGAGGCGAGAACATAATTTGTTTACTTAAAGGTCCGGTAAACGGCAAAGGTAAATGACAAATCCTATCAGACTATATTTTATTGTTTCGTGTGATACAGTAGCATAAGTTGTGGCACGCGAGTGCATGTAGAATGGGCCTTATAATACATTGTCTAATGGCATATTACGCTTTCTATGCGTAACTTATTCATTCCACTACCATACCTAGTATTGGGATTTTGATATTTCCAAGCTAACTAATGAATAGAAACGAAATAGACTGAATAACTGACTGTTGGTACATTACAGCTGGGATAATCTTCTTGGAAACTTAGTGTACTGAATGATTTGCATCCGTTGCCGTAAACAATGCTTATAGTTGTATTCATCAATTGAGAACGCAAGTGATGTAGTTAGTACTTGAAACGATCCTGAACAATCGACGCAGATAGCCATTGTAAAAGACAAAAATGTTCACGCTGGAATGATAGCATCAAAATGTAATCAGATCAAACAACAAGGGAAATGCTGTAGAGCGAGATATTACCAATTTGGCCTTCTAACGAAATGGGGAATAATAGCCATCTACATGACAGCCCGTAGAACCCAGAAATAATGAAATTGTTTGTCAAACAAAGAAAATAGGACTGGCTCAAACCATTCTACAAAACATAAACGGTTTTTCTAATTCTCTCGTGGCTCCTGAACTAAGACAATTGTTCTGATATCAGCACAATGTGAAAATTAGGTGCAAATTTTTATATTATAATCTTACGTTAGTCTTAAACTTTCCTCCGCCTACTATAATTTAGAATAGAGTAGATTGCTGGCTTGAAACTTTTGCTAACGAAGAAATCGTGGCCTCTGTAATGCTCAAGCCCTCAAGGGTTCAGCCATCCAAGTTTCTTCAGCGATGATAGAGGACACATCGCAATGTCGATGAAACGCTATATAGTAATATATTGCGAAGTTTTTAGTGGTTGCGAAAGTAAAAAGCATAGAAAAGCAATGAGTTTCGATTATATTTCTGGTTTCACCCAACACTCAGCTTCTCAAACATATGTCAAATGAACACATAATGGAGATAGATGCATGGATATCATCCTTCAGAAATATTTTCGATGAAGTAGAAGAACAAATGTGTATTTGGCATAGATGTACGCATTCGATGAGGCTATAGGGGCAGTGATGAAAAATGAAATGCACTGGTGGATGCCTAGTTTCGAAATCGCTGCTCTATTTAATGTTTCCTTTAAAAAGTAACTATGCTGTGACAATATTTCATCAGATGTCTCAAAAAATTGACGCAATTCTCTGAAGCTTAAGCACTGCACACATATGTTTAACTCTGTGACATTAATAGAGTTATGTAGCGTGCCTAACTCTGTGAATGTTGATTTAGTCATCAGAATGAAGAATACTGAGTGTCAAACATAGGAAAAATTCGACTTTCAAGCCGCAACACTCGAGTCTTGAATATGAAATAGTTATCGCTTCCAAGGAGAGGTAAAGATAAGTCCGGAAACGCTGAAGTCTGCCGGCGATAGATTGCCTAGCATCATATGTTTTCTTAAAGTAAGATTGCTGCGGCGGCGGAAGGCCGAACACTGTACGCTGAAAATTCTTGATTTTGTACTAGTCATGCTCGACCCGCACCACTTTAAAATTAGTGCCCTGAAGTTGCCGGGATTACGAAATATCTAAAACAGTCAGTAAGTCATATGGCTAATAATTCTTTTTGTACTGAAGCGAGCCTACAAGATGAGAAAATAGGTTCTGGTTCAAATGTTTCGCAAAAAGATTCCTCTTCGGACCCTACTTTCATAATTCCTGAGAGTTTCAACGGTAACTTTGCTTATGTGCCTTGTATGTCATATTTTAGCCTAGAAGTCCATTTGAGCTCCTCACTAACTGCATCCGGGAATTTCAAACAAATAATTGTACTGGAATTGCAGTTGATTGTATGAACCGTATTCGCGTTATTATGAATCCTTTGCGAACGAGGTAAGAAAGACCGGCGATTTCAAACTGGGCCGAAAACAAAGGTGACGAACAGTTGCAGCTATGAGACATTGCGTTAAGGGATTACATTGGTATTCTTACGTCAGATAGTCTAGAATTCAAATATGTATTTTCGATGTACATACATACACCTTTCCTTCAATTAAATCAAGAACCAAGAAGTAACCTAGAAACTCTTCAATACTGCCTTACCAGAATCATCGAAAGTTACGATCTATTTCCAAGTTCTCATAGTGAAAGTTTTCGCACAGACCGTTGATTTCGTAGAGACTATAATAGTATAAATTCATCAGTCCAGGTGCCTTTTCTCGGCGTAACACCGATCGCCTTATGAAGTTGCTCAACTAAACATGAAAATTTATCGACAGTTCATCTCCGTTACAACTCCGTTGCATGCTCTCATAATACATTACGGAAACAGTCAACTGTGTACTCTTGTTTTTGGGCTTCTTAGCGATCGTGCAATTCTACTATACCTACTAGAAGAGCGGAATCGGCTCATCGATGCTGACTGGACTCTCTTTCAGATGGGTGAGAAGCCGGAAAGTAGGGATTGGTAATCAGATCAATAACTAGTCAGTTTTGGTTCTGGAGAATTTCAATGTAGTCAGTGTGTTGATGGTTAGCGAAATTGAATAACGTGAAATCTCTCAAAACGACATTTTGCATCAAAACGTTTGCTTCAAACCTCTACTCAGATTTTGACAAGTCATGTATCCACGTCATCTATCAAGATCTTGTTCGTCCTGAATGTCTTAGTGTCATCAAAACTGCTTCAAAATTGGATCCTAGAAACACAATTGTATCGTTCGCAGTATGAATGCAAGTACGTGGCTAATCGATAGTCAGTGTGTTTTCAGATTTCGACGAATATCGTAAGTTTTAGTTAGTTGATAAAATTGGATTGATTATCATTCCCTAGCCCGAAAGGTACCCGGCCGTCAAATTCAGTACGAATTCGATATATGCGAGACATAGGACCACTACCTACCGAAATCACTGTTTTTACGTAAGAAAGGGAGGTTTACCTTAGCCAACATCTACAAGCTGATTTCTCTACTTCCGTGCAACAGAGAAACGAAGGCTCTCATAACAATCTTGTAGTATGTGCCTTCCATTAGCTACCACGGTATGGAATCAAGTTGATTGGTCGCGAAAAACATGTTTCGTAACGAGGAACTTTTGGCTTCTGAAATCATCAGATCCTTGCAGATCTGACGATTGGTCTTTCTCTAATTGTGTTAGAAGGCATCGTGCGTTAACAACAAGACGTTGAAGATTCATACAAGGAAGTTTTGAAGGTAACAAGCGCAGCTCGAAATAGTACTTCATAGTTTTCTCAAATGTAATGAGTTTTGACGACAATTCTGATTCTCCCAAAATCCAGCTTCGCAATTGTAATACGGGTTTCCCAGCCAATTGCACTGGAGATCTTACTCCTGAGCAATGTATTCGATAATGATGCAACCAATCAACTCACTCTTTTGACTGCGCAATATCCGAAGGAACGATCATTGCTTGTAATTTCTCTACCCCCTCTCGTCTAATACGCAGTGCACGTCATTGCATTAGCTCGATGTGAGACAGACATCGTAACAAGCTAGTACAACAAGCCAATATCGTGGTTACCGACACGTCTTTCAAAAGATAGTGACAGCTACAGTGCGTCAGAACGCACCTCTTCTATTATGTGCCTCAGATTAGTGAAATCGTTGACGGCAAATCGAGGACCATTTTTTCTCACTACAAATTTTCGGATTTCCGTAGTTCAAGTAATGCAACTAGTCGGGGTTTATTAACCTTAGTGCGCACTGTGTCTCGGTCCTCCTTATTCCATCGCATCGAGAAAGATCATGAAGGTCATATACTTACTTTCCCTAACCCTCCTTGTCGTTGCAGTACTTGCTCAGAAGAAATACAACGGTGTGATTTCATCTCCACCCCTCATCACAAGTGATGTTCTGGTACCGGCTGGAACCACTTGCGCACTGGATGGTGTCGATGTCACTGGGTCTGTGCGAGTGTCACCCAACGCTGCGGTCACTACGACTGGAAATGTCCGTTTGCTTGGCTCCGCCACCGGCACTGACTGTGACTCGATGTTGGCAACTCGCCGGTGAGAAGAAGGAACGCGGACCGCAGACTGTTTCGGAGGAATCAATCTACTTCGCGAACGACGCCACTTCTGGAAGTATGGAAGTCGGTGAGCGGGCACTAATGCCGGTGGTTCTGGACAAAGGATGCCCAGCGCATTTTATTGTGCCCGAACTGCCTCTAGGCTTACAGAGTAAGGAGGTAGTCCTATTATACTAATTAGTGGACTTTGATAATTTTCTAACCAGGCATATAAAATGCTAGGGTTTTCCCCAACCAATCAGAGCGTCCTTACAATTTAGCCTAGTGGTTCAATTAATTTCTGGGGAGATCGGATAGTGGAAACGGTGTAGTAATGATCCAGGAGTCGCGGGTTCAATTCCTTGTGGTGCATGTGTATTTTGGTAGGGGTGAAGGGACCGATCGGTCAGGATGGTACCTCCGACGCACAATACAGGAAACTCCGTCAACGTCCAGATCAACTCGAGACAAACTGAGATATTCCCTACTAACTGTGAGCTACGCCGTGACGGGTTCTCATGCCGCAAGGTGTGCGGGCGCTCTATTTTTTCCGGTCCACTTGGACAGTAGAGTTTAGCAAATAGCGAGGTAGTAGCGTGGCCTACACGACACTCGATAGTGCTGGGTGGCAAACTCTTTATCAGTGTTGCTGTTTCCTCGACTGGTTTCAAGTTAGTCGATGTCGGAAAGAACGCTAATACGGGATCATTAATGACATGTGACGTGGTCATGGTCGTCTTACAAGGGATTGTTCCCCTGCTCAATGTTGCTGGTACCACCAATCTCGTCATTGATGGCGGCCGTGTCCTTGGTGGCGGTATCAACCGTCAGAACAGCGAGGGACCGACATCAATATGTGGCGCTGTCGTGCGTGGAGGTATCCTACTGCAGAATGTTGTAGGTCCTTTGAACGCCAAGGTGATGAATACTTGTGCGAAGAGTGCGATCCCAGGAACTATTGATTTGGCCAACACTAAAGGTAATGTAAAGGTTGGCGGTGGTATTCTACTGGCGGCTGAATTTATCAATACGAAGGTCGACGGCAACGTAGAATTGTCGAACACACAAGTATCAGACGTCGTTATCAACGGCGTTTAGGGCACTCTCAGCCTAATAAACGTTATCGCAGGTTCTGACGCGTCGGTACGGAATGTCGATCAAGCGATCACAGTCACCGGTTCGTCTTTCGATGGTGACTTCGCAATCACGAGTAATATCGGGTCAGTTAACATGGTGGAAAACGACTTCACCCTCGAGGACATCCTCATCACCAACAATGACATGGTGAACATCAGTAACAACGCCAACTTCTCCTTCGCCGCGAGTGAGAACGGCAACATCGAGGTCTTGAACAACCAGTTCATCACTAACGCCAGCATCAACAAGAACACAGGGGTAACCACTATCACTGGTAACTCCATCGAATCCATTTCATACACCGACAAAAACCAAGTTGTTGGGTCTCAGAATTCTATCGAAGAGGCTACCGGTCAGTGTAGCGATCTATAACTAGCACAATAGTACACTGCGCAAATTACGCGGAACTTTCTGTCACTCGGGTACTTGATGGTTGCAAAATTGTCTTGTTTTACGTAAATCTCTTCCGCCTGACACTCCCATATTACATTGTTCTATCTAAAACATAGCAGAATTAGAGCTCCTTCGTTCGCCGATGACAATGTCGGGAAGCTATGCTTAATGGTGCGACACTACCGCTCCACAGTAGTTAAGGAAGATGAGAGATAGCAGAAAGAGCTCAAGCATGGACTAAATAGTTTATTAAGTAGACTTTTCGTGCTTGTATAGCCTGCAGAAGCTATGAAATGTAGGCGGTATGTAACAAATTGTAGCAGTTACCTAAAAGGGATCAGCATCACTTAGTGAGGTGTGTCACCAACGCAGTAAGATTGAAATTGATACGCTATTTTCACAGTGCATACTCTGCACTTACAATCGTTTTCATACTATTTGTTTATCGTTGGATTCTGTCTTTGAGCACGGGAAAATTTTCATAACATAGGCCATGGTCCTCTGATGGTCCCACGGCTACAAGCAATTGAATTACGACCGCATTCAGTGCGTGCTATGCCATCTAGTGCGAGGGCGACTGCATCTTGCGGATAGAGGTTTTACTTTCACCACTCCCGTTTTCAGAAATACGCACCGCGATATGTGTTGGCAACAGTTTGCAGCTGCTATTGCACTAAGTTCGAGGTATTTACATTCCCACACCTCAGAACTGACAGGCCCGAAATGAATTTTCGAATGTGACTCATTTGTGGCAGGATGAAGAAAGATTAGAAATGGGAATATTTGAGATATCAGTTAAATAAATGAGAAATCGAATCGGATAATGTTTATTGCTGTGCACTTGGTTAAGATGACTACACTTATCACAGTGTAGTAGATTGTGAGAAATGTTTAGTATTATAATTGAGTGACTAAATTCTGTGATTCACCCTCTGTTGTGGAACGTTTGGATTCTACTTCGGAATCCAGAAAAGTGAAATGCAAGGTATTCTCCCATTGCATCTTCCTTTTATTTGTGTGGATCTTCTAATGTAGTTTACTACGGTAAACCGTGTCAAATTTCTACATAAAGACAGCCAGTACAATAGACTGGCCTGTTATAAAACTAAAAAACACGAGTAATAGACGATTCACCGGGTTCGATAATCGAGCTCTCATTGAAAACGTGTTTTCAAATGCTTTCTTGTGGTTACAATTTTCGGCTAATGCGATGTGCGAATAGAATTGGTTACAAATCTGGGGCTTTAGAAATCGGACGACGGAAAGCAATGGACGGACTGATCACAATCTTCGATGCTTAAGGCCTACTGGACCTTGCCATTTCGGAGAGAGCTAAAATTTACTTCAACGATGGTAATGGAATGCCCCTCAAAAAAATGGCTTCTGTGCGGACACAATTGGGCCTTTCAAATTTCTACGACTGTAATCTCACGGCTGCTCAGTCACCGTGGGTTGATTTGCGTCATGTAATACAAATTGTATGGCGATCTACCACACTGATTTTTTAAACCTCAAAGGTACAGCACGAAAGTCGAGTTTCTCGAGAAAATCACTTAAGGCAAAAGAAGTAGGACACATTGAAAGTAGACCCTTAAAATCAGTGGGATAATTTCTGTGAAATCAAATATGCGATAACCTTGATTTATTTTTGTGAAGAGGCTGTTTATATGAAAGTTTGTAAAACTGTAAAGCGCATCCAATTGAAAAAAACAAAGTTAATAGCCAGTATTGTTCATGGGAAGTGCAAGTTAGATCAATTGGATCAGACAAGATTTCAACATTATCAACATCTTCTCTAAATTCAGGACATGACGACATGTAATATGTAAGCTCTGCAGATTTATTATTTACCTATGGGTAATATTTTATCCTTTTAAGTTCTTATTTAAAAATTGTTTGAATTCAGCAGTTAATGCAGACTCGCGAGCCATCAAAGTTATAGGCTGGAAAATACTCTTGTTAGCTTCCGGAATAGAGCTAATAGAACTCAAAATCTGTTTAAGATTCTGTTTTCAGTTCGACGATACGGCAAATGCGATAAATGGCTAATTAAACTGTGAAACTCAAATCATTATATTGTGAAAATTCCGATTATTAAGCAGGAGCCTAACTAGCCGTGAAGAATACTTGGAAATTATGAACAATACACCCTGAAACTTTTACTCGTAGGATTAATATTATTTTATGAATTAAATAATTGCAGTTCAATGTGGTTGAAATTATTTTGCGTTCTTTCCCACGACTGATTTTAGTCATGATTCACTAGGGCCAAAAGTGATGCAAATAATCTACATTAACAGGGACATTTGATTACGGGGCACTGGAAGCACTGAGGCATCGCAAAACTCATGCTTCTTCATGGGCAGTACAATCAGATTAAATAAAAGAATTGATTCTGGTTTGGAAGGGGTACTATTGAGACTTCATGAAGAGAATACTTCACGAGTAAATGCCGTTTAACCATGAGGACTAGATCTTCAAAATACAATTCGGAAGGTTTGTGCAAACCAAAAATTCATTCAAAGAAAAGCTTGTTATTGATTATAATCGGCGCAATTTCAGCATGCACTGTAATATCAATGTTAACGTTAGAATCAAAGCGGTTCGACATAACAGAACCATCATCGCAAGATTTAACCGAGATTGCTAACTTCGCATCGGAAAATGGGAATAAAATCACGTTTGTGGTAGTTACGGAGCCGTACATCGATCTCACATTGTCTTGGATATGCAACATAAAAGAAGGAGGCTTCATGCCTAAAGGTCTAGTATTTCTAACTACAGACCCGTCAACATATGATTTATTGGAGCGTATTCCAGAAACTCGCACTATCATGGTTCAGAGTTTAAATGGGGGCACGCATACTACCGGAACAGAATACAAAACTCCTGGGTATTGGCGTTTAATGCTGGATCGTACAATTCTAATTAGCGCTCTGCTCGAGCGTAATATAGATCTATTTTTAGTTGAAACTGACGCTGTGTGGTTGAAGGATCCCATGCGTGTCATTTCGAATTATACCGATAAGAATGACAGGCCTGATATACTTGGCATAATGCAATCGGATAAGAATATCAACGGGGGATTTCTTTACATTCATGCAACGGAAGGGACCAAAGCATTGTATAAACTTATCAGAGACCGCTTTAAACGTGAGTTCATTGCAAACGGAATGCACAAAAACGGTCCATCTTACAGAAAAGGGATTAAGAATGATCAAACTTACTTAACTCACATTCTATTTCACGTCCCGTCTTTTCAATCCAAGTACAATGTCAAGTTTCAAGCGTTAGACTCGAATCAATTCGTGCTAGGAAATTGGTACGAGAAGAATGATTACTATGGTGTTAACTCCGTTTCCCCTACTGTCATTAATAATAATTTTATTATTGGAATCGACAACAAAATCGCTCGTGCGAGAAGGTTTGGTCATTGGTTCATAGATGACAAGACCCAGAAATGTATACCTTTGAAAGTAATAGATGCTATACAGAAGAATGAAAAGAGATACGAAGAGTTAATCAGCCGAATGCGGAAGATTTTAATTGAGTCAATGTCATCCAACCGAGAAACAGGAACAGAAGATATGGTGAAAGAAATATATAGTATTGTGCACAGACACTGATTTAAAATATTCGACTTCAATCAATTCCAAGACTGAAACCAAGTGATATTGGACGTGTGATATCACTTGGTGTAATTAGGCTCCATTTCACCGCAGTTCTCATGTTTGGGGTCAAAGTGCTCCATGTTGCATTCGAGATCTGTCAGTAGGCGTAATTAACTATTCTGCTTTCTGCAATACAATCAATAGAAGTGAAGATGATGTGGACGACACGAAGAAACGATTAGATGAGATTGGTTCTCCATAGTCCTGAGAAAATCTCTCATGGTTCATAACAATTGTTCTAAAACATTAAACCCTTTGATTTCTTCGTTAGATGATACAGCCCAAATTCTCTCTACTGCTTTCGTGGTCATAGAAACTTATGATGCCTCAGCTTCCTTTTCTCGGTTCAGTATTTTCCGCGAAGGTGCCGGTGAATAGAGGAGGAATTGGACATAAGATCGTTTCATGATGCCGGGCGTTACGTCCGGTAAATCAAAATGTTTACCAAAGGTGTAAATTTCGAGTCAACTGAAGTCCGTTGCTCCGAACAAAAATTGTGTGGTCGGTGCAAAATTGACGAGAATGAGTTGCAAGATGACGTTTGCACAACGGCTCGCAAACGCAACAGAGAAATGATTGTTTTGAGAACACCAAGACGGTACAAACAGTTCAGAAAATGGGTGGATCAATTGGGCGTATTGACCGTCAAAGATTTCGAATGGATTGAAGAAGTGGGTGAGGGACAGTTCGGTACAATATGGAAGGCTAAGATCGATGTCCTTCCGCATGATTATGTGGTTGCTATCAAAGTCATTAATAAGGAGTTAATGAGGAATCGCGGAATGACGTTGCAAATCGAACGAGAACTTCGAATTCACAGTGCGTTGCACCACGAAAACATTTGTAAGTGCTATGGCTTCTTTCACAATGAAGAAAACCTTTATGTTGCTCTTGAGTACTGCCCAGGAGGAAATCTTTACGAACTGAAGAACAAGAACGTATTCGGTCACTTCTCAGAATCAGAAGCAGCAAACTTCGCTGTGCAGATCGCACACGCGTTACGGCACATACACGCAAAAGGTGTGATACATCGTACGTATACGTAACCTTCTCGTCATATTCCTGACTAACCATCGCATTCAGGTGACTTGAAACCAGAAAATATTCTCTTAGATGGAAAAGGTCGTATAAAACTCGCTGATTTCGGGTGGGCGGTACATACAAGTAGAGGATTTGAAACATTGCAATGCGGTACCATTGACTTCATGTCTCCTGAAGTCGTAAGCAACGCTACCTACAGTCACGATGCGGACCTGTGGGCTCTTGGTGTGATAATCTTTGAAATGCTGACCGGATTCGTTCCATTTTGCCGTGACGATGATTTGGATGATGGGTACCAGAAAACTAAGCAAGCGATACGCCGCGCTGAATACCAGTGGCCTGAATTGCCAATAGTATCCCCTGAAGCGAAAGATCTTGTTGACGGTCTGCTGAAATCTCGTGTTGATGATCGGTTAATACTGGAACGCCTTTTCGTTCACAAGTGGATAGTAAAACACGTGAAGAGGGGCGTGAATTAGAAATTTAGACGATGTAGAACTCAGTATTTCATTCCTGCGATAGTCTTCTATAAATCAGAAACACGGATTGTTAGCCACATCAACGCCCTTCCATTAATTCTAAATTCAAGATGACAGTTACTGAATCTCCCGCGAGATATCGCTTAATCATGGTGTCTGACTTGGGCTCGTATTGAAAACTCATTTGTAAAAATGAAACTCATTCTATTACAGTTGTACGTTAAACAATTCACAGAGCAACACCAACAGTTATTTTGTCATAGGAATACATAGCTGATATGTTCGCAAGCATAAAGAATTTGTCAGGACAAACCAAAAATAATGTGAAATAAATTTTTGAACGGTGTGAGTGATTTATGAGTTCTTCAATTAGACTGAATTGTGTGAGGGGTATGAGGTTCATGTTCTTGATACTTAAATGATTTCGAGTTTCTAGTTTGTATCAATTTTCTGACTACACAGCCTGGTTTAATCGGGTTTATGCCAGACATACCTGTATAATGCATGCATGTCCGCGTTACTTAGCCCTTCTTATTGCAATCCGTTTTCTCTAGATTTTAAAAAAATTATAGACCGTATAAGACTCACATCAAAATTACTAGAACTGCTAAAGTAATTACTACTGTTACAGTACTGGTTCCTCTAAGGGAATCACCAGTTCATGCCGAACCACAAGTCAAGAGCGATTAAACAAATCTTTCTCCCACGCTTTCTTCGCATTTTAAGAATATACAATCCAGAAATATTTTCCTGAATCGCATCGGCAGGTCATAATAGACTCTTTGTATCTTTCTGACATCCTTTAGATAAAATATTCCGCTGTATGATTAGTAGCATTTCATCATGTTGAGGGAAAGCATAAAATGTATTTTACTTAAAATGCTCTCGATTACTCGTGTTTTATTAACTTTTGCCATGGTTTGATTCAGAATTACTTATTTGACCTAGATTTGCACTAAATAATTTGTTTCATTGCAGCAAGAATGTTTCCCACAACAATGTTCACATTCTCTAATTCTCTGCTAGAAGAAGCTCACGAGATACGCTCGCAATCAATCATAAATTACTCAACCATAGATATACCGTGAAAAATTTCCTTTTTTGAGTCGAAGTGTTAAAAAGTACAAGATTAATTTATTCAAATCTTCGTAAAACGAGATTAATATTTTCTAGAACTTTTATCGAGAGTGACTTATTTTCGTACAGAAAAAAAATTGATTAATTTATCTTTGTTCACGAAGAATTTCAAGAAGAATAACAATTACATACGGTACAGGTCTTCAACGTGTTGAAGTATCTATGAACTTGCAGCAATATCTTGAAAGTCACGATACAAAGGAATACAACAGCGAAAACTCATAAATAATTCAGATTGAAAGTCATAATATCAGGCACTTAAAACCTGTCTTTTCTTATTAGTTTCGGAAAGGGAATTAAGAAAGAAGTAAAGCATAAAAGTAGCGTAAACCTATTTTCGTAAGGAGCATCGGTAACCTATCTCGACGCTTTAGATCTGGCTTCACAATTCGTAGTCCTACGAATTACAGAGCATAAATTTGCGATGCGATGGTCGGGCTGCTTAAAAGTCAAAGTAAATTTGAGTTTACCGTGGGTCCCATTAGAATGTGGTGATCGTCCGGATAAGCCAATTTACATAGCAAGGAGTGTGGTTAAAGTTGGCTGTATGATACTTTCAAATCAGGAAGAACAATCGGCTAAGTAGC